>Ga0055530_10000391_pt1 | contig 39250 bp, 27 predicted proteins | sample Araplavi_mTSA_r2_FD_55009 | JGI IMG/M metagenome (GOLD analysis project Ga0055530, IMG submission 55009) | Arabidopsis root microbial communities from North Carolina, USA - plate scrape MF_Cvi_mTSA_r2 | ecosystem: Host-associated > Plants > Roots > Endosphere | place: USA: North Carolina... | reverse complement strand
AGCAGCACCTGGCAGAACACCACCCTGACCGGACAGAACATCTCGCTCAAGGCCGAGGGCGACACCACCCTGCGCGGTGCCACGGCGACGGCGGACCGCATCGACGTCAAGACCGGCGGCACGCTCACCATTGAATCGCTGCAGGACATCGCCGAGAGCATGTCCAAGGAGAGCCAGGTAGGCGGGCGTGTGCAGGTGTCCTTCGGCACGGCATGGGATGTCAGCGGGAACGCCAGCGCCAGCAAGGCCAACGGCAGCTACAAGGCCGTGGGTGAGCAGTCCGGGCTGTTTGCCGGTGACGGCGGTTACCACGTCGATGCCGGCCACGTGAACCTGGTGGGCGGTGCCATTGCCAGCACCAATGCGGCAAACAGTGAGCTGACCGCCCAGAGCCTGACCTACACCGATCTCAAGAACGAGATGGACTACCGGGCCAGCTCGGCGAGTGTCAGTGGCGGCTTCGGATTTACAGGCAACGGTGCCACCGACGCCAACGGTAACCCCGCACCCGCACCGGGGGCGGGGGGCCAGCTCAAGGACATTGGCAATACCATCCGCAACGGCGAGTACGGCGCGGCCAACAGTGCGTCCTTCAGCCCGGGCGTCCCCGTGTCCGAAAGTGGGCGCGACAGTTCGACCACCTACGCAACCCTGACCGAGGGCAACATCACCATCGGCGGGAAGAAGGTCACGGCAGCTGAGCTGGGGGTCAACACCGACGCCAGCAAGGCGCACGCGGCCATCGAAACACTGCCGGACCTGCAGAAGCTGATGCAGGAGCAGCAGGCGATGTCGTCGGCGGCGGGCACGGTGGTGAGTACCATCAAGCAGATCGCCGGGGACGTTGCGGTAGCGAAGACCAGCGCCGCAGCGAATGCGTATCTCGCATCGCTAGCCACTGATGACGCAAGGGCGGAGTTCCTGGCGAAGAGCGCCGGAAGCGCAACGCGAGATATTGTCTGCGCGCGACGACTACCAAGACGCCCAGAAGTGGGCAACGGGGGGCTCATACAGCCGGGCGCTGGATGCGGTCACCACGGCCATCGTAGGCAGCGTCTCCGGACAGGGTGGCGGTCAGGTGGTTTCAAATGCGCTCGCACCGTATGCGGCGCAGTTCATCGGTAGCCAGTTCGATCCGAATCATGGCGCCAATCCTGATGCCACTCTCCAGCTAGTCTCGCACGCCTTGCTTGGAGCGCTGCTTGCCGAGGCCAATGGCGCAAGCGCAGGAAGCGGTGCGGCAGTGGCTGCCGGCGGCGAGCTGGCCGCCAAATTCCTCACAGACGCGCTGTATGGGGGCAGCCCTGAGAAGCTTGACGAGCAGCAGAAGCAAACCATTCTGGCGCTGTCTTCGGCAATTGCGGCTTTGGCCGGTGGGATAGGCGGAGGTGGACTCGACAGCTCATCCTTGGGCGCACAAATTGCTGCTAACGTGGTCGAGAACAACTACCTGAGCCATCCTCAGCGGGAGCAACGCGACAAAGAAAAATTGGCGTGCGGTACCGATACCGTGTGCAAGTTTGCCGTGGAATCGCGCTGGGCTGAACTGAGCCAAGATCAAAGCCGGGTCATGAAGGACCGTTACGCCTTGTACCTTACTCCTGAGGAACAGGCCATAGTCTTCAGCCTGAAACCCGGGACAGATGCATACGACACCCTAATAGCGCACGCGATACTGCGAGAGACCGCAGAAAATCCCCTCTTCATATCCTCACTCTATGGAGGCGATTTCAAGCTTCTCACTGAGACGGACTGGGATGGACCACAGTTTAATCCCTTCACTTCAAGCATGAGTGTAAGTGATAGGAATCGATTGGAGATGGCCGTACTGGGGCCTATTGCCGGCGCGCCGAGCACACTTGCGTCTCTTCTCGGAGCAAGGCCTGAGACCATCACGCTTACAAACCAGTTGGGAATGATCGCTTGGGATGTGGCGGGTTCCGTCGCGGTAGTTGGACCAAAGTCGCCATCCGCCGGCCTGAGCCAGCTCCGCGGTCAGAGCAGTCAAAACGATGGCTTCGGAAAGGGCGCCGAGGTTCCGGTCGCGAAGCCGGCAATGCCGAGCACGGGTAGTCAAGCCGAAGGGGCCCTAGGTGGACCGGCCGTAAAGTCGGGGGGCTATGCGGCGGACCTGACGGAACTTTCGGCTAAGCAGCTGGAGAGGAAGTTCAAGCACGCAGCAGATTTCGGCGTTGTGACTACCAAGAAGAATCCGGAAACCGTCACGCAGTACGGAGATGCGATAAAAAGCCACATGTCGTCTCCAACCACTATTCAGCAAGGTACGTATGGACTGGTACCGGGATCGAAAGTGTTCTTCGACTCAAAGACAAACAATGCCGTCGTACTCGACGGCTCGGGAAGGTTTGTTACCGGGTTCAAGTTGTACACTGATACTTCGCAATACGACAATTTCATGAAGAATGGGGTGTTGAGGTGAGTGTGGTCCTTCTCAAATTTGCCGAATCGTTTGTCAATTCACGGGTCTCCGCGGACGTATTCTGTGATGCGTACATCGAACTTTGGAAAATTGAGGGCGGCTTGGGTCTCCTTTCCCTCGACCCGCCGGACCTGAGTGAGTGTCTTTCAACGATCTTCTGTCTCGCTGACATGTACGTTCCCGGAGAGGAACCACTTGAGGTTGGCGAGCTGGATCAAAAAGGATTGGAGGCGGCGGTCGCAGCTGCACTGGGGCTGCTGTCTGAGAAGCTCTCGCCAAAAGCCTAGCTTCGGCCCTCGAGTTGTAGCGTGGCAATGTCTTCCGTTTCATCGTCCTCAGCTTGCACTCATCTGTCGAAATCCCCTCGTTGCTCCCGAGCTCCGCGAATGCGTAGGTCGCATCGCTAGCCACCGATGACGCAAGGGCGGAGTTCCTGGCGAAGAGCCCGGAAGCGCAACGCGAGATATTGTCTACGCGCGACGACTACCAGGACGCCCAGAAGTGGGCGACGGGGGGCTCATACAGCCGGGCGCTGGATGCGGTGACCACGGCCATCGTGGGCACCGTTGCAGGGCAGGGTGGCGGACAGGTGGCGGCCAATGCACTGGCGCCATACGCGGCTGAGTACATCGGTAGTCAATTTGATCCAAACCACGGCAAGGACCCGAACGCAACCTTGCAGCTGATTTCGCACGCGGTGCTGGGTGCGCTGTTGGCTGAGGCGGCCGGCGGCGCGGCAGGTGACGGCGCAGTGGCAGCGGCAGGTGGTGAGCTGGCGGCGAAGTTCCTCACCAACGCACTCTATGCTGGAAGTCCTGAGAAACTTGACGAGCAGCAGAAGCAAACCATTCTCGCACTGTCTGCGGCGGTTGGGGCTTTGGCCGGAGGGCTGGGCGGAGCGGGCATGGACGCCTCATCCTTGGGTGCAACCATTGCGGCCAACGCCGTAGAGAACAATTGGCTGAGTAAGGAGGAGTGGACTATCTACCAAAAGGCAGTTGAAGAGTGCAAGAAGCAACTGGTGAGTGCATGTGGCCAGAGAGACGCGATCATTGAGCTTGAGTCCAAGAGGCAAGGGGAGTTCGCCAGTTAAATCACGCAGATTCGTGCGGAGATGCTTGCTACTGGTGAAGCACTGACGGAAGAGAACTTGAGCAAACGAGCCGCAGCGTACTGGTCGGCTCAAGGCTTCGACGAAGAGGGCATCTACTACATAGGCGACAGTCACCGGGCAACGTACCCTACCATGGGTCAAGATCGGTACGACGGACTCGGCGGCCTTGCAAATTCACCTTATAGGAAAGCTATATGGGCGCATTTGAAGGCCGGTCAGGTTCTGCTGAGCGGGGTCGGCGACACGGTAGCCGGGGCAGAGAAGGGAGGTGCGAGCGTTGGACGCTCTGAGATCAGTGCTCGCATACTGCAGGTAGGAGTACCATCTGATGCGACCAGCCTTCAGATGTACCACGTGCAACGTACTGTGGATTATGCAAAGCATATTGGCGTGACGGTCAAGATCATTAGGGTCAACTAGAGATGGAAAAGTTGGTTAAAGCATCGTGGGCTGGAGTTAAGGCCTCTGACAGGTTCATTTGCATACAGACGTACTCGGGCTACCGGGGATCACAAATGGATCCCACGGGCGCCACCCACTACTTAGAAGTCAGCGCCGGAAACCAGGAGGTAGGTGCAGCGCTCACGGATGCTCTAAGTAAGAGCAGGTTCGTAATTCCCGGTATGAGGAGTGACATTTGGATTCATCCGGACGCTCGTGTCGACGCCGATCTCTACAACTTTGATTCCATGGCCCGTCGTTACGATGCCTGGGTAACGGAGTGCATGGAGCGATACGGCTACAAAAATCGCAAGGCGCTTCTCAAATCTATGAAGAGCTGCGTCGCTAAATGCCAGGAAGGCATCATTGGTATCCAGCCCATGAATAAGGATAGGGGGGATGGTTGGTCTGTTCCCCAAGTTGAGCAGGACATCTCTGTAAACATTGCCTGTGGGCGGTCGTCAGAAGAAATTGGTGCGTCCGTGCGGCTCGCGTTGAGTAGGTGTGCATGACTTGGCACTGTTCACGTGGACCAGAAGATGTAACCGGCGTCCGATTGTGGGCCAAGCGTCCGAATGATTCGTGGGAGCGGTGATCGATAACCAAAAGGGCTGCAGTACTTTGGCTCGGTCCAGGGTCTACGATTTATTGCGCAGGTCGAAGCCGAATTGACCAAAACATCGCGGTCGGGAGATTTAGAGTTAGACGTCCTTCAGCGGAGGTTCCAGACAGATGCGCTGGTCGCCCCCGCGTGATCGCTAGCCTCAGCATAAAAATGGTTGGAAATGACTGTCTTTGGCGACCCGAACATTTTAGCACTGATTGCCGCGAGCGTTCGATCCTGGAACGAGAAGCCTGGCGCGGGAAATGGCATATTTCACTTCGTGGTCGACGGTCGGGTATTTCCTCGGCGGGCGAGGGTATCTGCGCTATCGGCAGACATCGGTAGCTTGTCGCCCGGTAATGCCCTTGTAGATCTCCAGAGAATTTCGTGGTGTCAAGTCTTGATGCGGACGCTGCATTCCGTTCTCTGCTGAATGGCATGCTTCCATACATCCTTATAAAGTCGCGAAGTTCAAGTTTCCCGCTCGAGGGACATCAGATGCCATTGACTAGAATTGGTGAAACGAAGACGAATCTCGCAACCTTCTTAAGGGAAACGCTGCAGCTAGTCGCGCTCGAAGACTATCCCGCGCAGATATTTCTCATGGAGAGCGGTGACTCTCGAAATGACTGGCAAATTGCAGTTGACATGCTATATAGATGTGTAGAGTCGGGTCTAGTACAGCTCCATCCATATGGAGACGGCATGGAGCTTCTAAGCCGTAAGCAATATTTTGAACAGATGTCGAGATCTGATCCGGGCGCCGATGGGTCACACTGGGATTCCATTAAGATTTGGGTTGGAACCTACGTCGTTGGAACCACCAAGTGCATTGAACTACTTGCCGCCCACGGCCTACTCAACACAGAGGCGGCATCGATGCTGGCGAGGGGTCTACGAGAGCAGGCAGGCATCTCGCCAGAACTGTACCCGGACCGTAACTTTGCAGCTGCAAGCAATGCGAATTCGCACGCGGACCTTCTTGAAAAATGCGTAAAGGCGTCTCTTGAAGTGGCGTCTCTTCAGAGCAATTCAGTGCGGATCGACGAGTTTGACGTTGCTCTTGAGAGAATTTTCGAGAACTGCGGAGTTCCTCTTGGCGATACCGCGATCTTTCCAGTTATCAGTGAGCGATAGCTGTACCGGTCTCTCTCGCTCGATCGTCAGGCGGCCGGCAGCGCGGCAGCCTGATGGAATCTCCAGACGGAGGCCGGACGGCCCCACGCGCAACGTGGCTAGCCCTTTACTACTGGGTAACAAGTGATGGTACCGGTTCAGGCATGGTGAGCTGCCAACCGACGCCAATGTCGTGTCGTCAGGGACATGGGTGCCACGAATGCGGGTGCGCCTCTCTCGCGTCGTCCATTCGCGCTCCTCTTCAGGGCATCGTGCTTTGAATAGAGGGAGGAACGGTGTGCGGATGACTGCACTTGGCGCCAGTGACCAGATTGAGGTTGACTGCTCCTCAAGGAAAGCCCGTGAACGCACCCAGGCGCTGTTGACCTATGAGGAGCATGTAGTGGACCGCCGGGTGCTTCGCCAGCGCGACGGTTGAGCGGATCGACGTCAAGACCGGCGGTACGCTCACCATGGAATCGCTGCAGGACGGCGATCAGCGAGTTGAGGACCAGCGGCTAGAGATCCTCGATTGCGCGCTGCGATAGATGAGAGCGGAAAGCGAAATCCAAACTTCTCCGTTGGAAGTGGTACTACGAGCGAAGCAGACAAGCTCGGAAGTATCTGGGTGGGAGAGGGTGCGAGGCCGACGAGCGACGGGGTGGGTTGGATCAGTGCGGATGGTACCCGCGTTTATCGCCCACCTGCGGCAAAGGGGTCACAATTCGCAAGCACTGGAAAGCAGGCCAACTTCGAGACATACCGAGCAGATCCAGTGACCGGTAAGATGCGTAAGGTTGGAAATGGGCATCTTGATGTGGTGGACTAGGAGAAACTCATGAAAGCTGTTCTAAAGGGCATGTCCAACGATTACGTCGACCTCAATGAATGGCATCCGGAGGATCTGGAGGACTTTAGTGTTGACATCCTGTTAAAGATCGGCGGCGCATCAAGCGCCGGGGCAGATAATTTCGATTTGGTTGTTTGCACGCCCCGCTGGTTATCTCGATTCTCTGATCTAGGACAGTGGGGTAGGGGGATGTTGGTCGTAAATAGGTATGATATCGACTTGATCAGGGCGAGGGTGACGTCGTGTATTGATGATTGTGTTGCGGACGATTGGCCGTCAATAGCGTCGCAGCTATCTCGCTTTTTTCTTTGGGAATTTGAAGGCTATGTCTCATAAGGGGCATTGTATCTGGAGGAGTTGATTGCCCGCGGCCCGTCAGGTGATTGCTCCGCCGGCAAGTTGGGGCTGGCCAGAAGAAGCCTGAAACCGTTGCGCACTACGGAGATGCGATCAGACGGCGCAGGTCGCGTCCCGCTCATATTTGGCAGGGTGCGTGCGGGCTAATGCCCGGATCGAAAGTATTCCTCGACTCAAGGGCAATCGATCCCGTCGACCGCTGCGACCCCGGATAAATCGATACTGGAGTCAAGATGTAAGTTGCAATTCGCGAGACCAAAAGTTGATGTAGAGTGTGGTGATGAGGTGAGTGCGGTCCTTCTCAAGTTTGCCGAATCGTTCGTGAGTTCACGAATCTCCGCAGACGCATTCTGTGATGCGTACATCGAACTTTGGAAAATTGAGGGCGGCTTGGGTCTCCTTCCCCTCGACCCGCCGGACCTGAGTGAGTGTCTTTCAACGATCTTCTGTCTCGCTGACATGTACGTTCCCGGAGAGGAACCACTTGAGGTTGGCGAGCTAGATCAGAATGGATTGGAGGTGGCGGTCGCAGCTGCACTGAAGGTGCTGTCTGAGAAGCTCTCGCCAACAGCCTAGGTTCGGCCCTCAGGTCGTAGCGTGGCAATGTCTTCCGTTTCATCGTCCTCAGCTTGCACTCATCTGTCGAAATCCGCTCGTTGCACCCGAGCTCTTCGAATGCGTATCTCGCATGGCAAGCCACTGATGACGCAAGGGCGGAATTCCTGGCGAAGGGCCCGGAAGCGCAACGCGAGGTATTGTCTACGCGCGACGACTCCGATTGAGTGCACTGCGGGCTGCGGAGGCTCGCCTGTTGAAATGAGGTGCACATGAATTTGGACGCAATTTTCAATTCCGTGCTCAGCCACTCCAGAGGCTATTCAATGGGCTCTCTCTGGCAGTCACTCGATGTAGAGCTGTCGGGGGCCGGAATGGCCTACCAAGATCAGACGGACATATTTCTTCTGTTATTGAAGTCGCTGCTGCACCGGGGCGTCATTCGCCTCGCCTTGGAGGGGGAGTACATTGAAGGGGACGCGGACCATCAGATTCAAATTCTGAAACGAGCCTGGCCGAACACTGCGAGCGACTTGGAGGCAGAAATGGGACTATGGTTCTTGGTCAATGCCCCAGCGGGAATCGTATGGATTACGCCTGAGGGTGATGAGATCTGGACTTGAGGTTTACTGTGGTCGGCAGTCTTCACGACAACCTTAGCGGCCCACCCTTGGATTGACCTTGCCAGCTTCTCTGAGAGATATCCGGAAGATGGCGTCCCGTGTTGCTCTTGGCGCACCTGCACGCCTACCGTACGCCGAAGTTCCGCGGCCCGATGTTCGGACTGTTCCCAGGCAGGACGGCCGTCGATGGTCACACGGGACCTTACGTACCGAACATGCAGCCACCGCGTCACGGCCAAACTTTCAGCCGGGGTCAAACCAAGTTCACAGTTCTTCCGGCACCAAGGGGCGTCACGAGAACGCGCTGGCGCTTTGCCTCGCTGCGAAGCACCCTCATACCCGCCGTTGATCACGCCCAAACCCGCCCCGTCCGAAGTCTCACTTTCACGCGCAATGCGTACTTTCCCTACGCTCGGACCAGAAATTCCGCCCTGTCGCATACGGCACGATTCCTTTAAAGTTTCGCGCCCGCCGGCCGATCTGTGGTCGGAGGGTCCGGACTCATCTGCCAGGGAAGCACGTGAACGTGGATCAGGGACTTATCGAACGCAGCCGTACGCTGCGCTGGCGCTTGGCTGTGGCCGTGACCATGGCCTGCCTGCCGGCTACCGTGGGGGCACAGGTAGCCACCGCCTCGCAGGAGCTGCTGCGCCAGCAGGAGCGCGAGCGGGTGCTGCGCGAGCAGCAGGAAGCCACGCCGGATGCGCGGCTGCAGGCTGCACCTGAAGAAGCGGTCGGCCGCCTGCCGGTCGACGAATCGCCGTGTTTCACCATCAACCACATCGTGCTGGACGGTGAACTCGCCGAGCGCTTCGGCTGGGCCCTGAAGGCCGCCGATCCCCGCCATGACCCCGCCACGGGCCGCTGCCTGGGCACCGCGGGCGTGGACATCGTGATGAAGCGCGTGCAGAACGCGATCATCGCCCGCGGCTTCGTCACCACCCGCATCCTGGCCGCGCCGCAGGACCTGAAGACCGGCGCGCTGACCCTGACCGTGGTTCCTGGCCGCATCCATGCGGTCCGGTTCGCCAGCGACGAGGGGCGCACGCCCGCGCTGTGGAACGCGCTGTCGGTCGGCCCGGGTGACCTGCTCAACCTGCGCGACATCGAACAGGCGCTGGAAAACCTGCAGCGCGTGCCGACCGCCACGGTGGACATCCAGATCGCACCGCCACAGGAGGGCGAACAGGCCCGGCCCGGCGAGAGCGACCTGGTCATCAGCTGGAGCCAGCGGCTGCCCGTGCGGCTGAACCTTACCCTGGACGATGCCGGCAGCACCTCCACCGGCAAGCTGCAGGCCGGCGCCACGCTGTCGCTGGACAACCTGGCCGGGCTGAGCGACCTGTTCTACTTCAATGCCGGCAAGTCGGTGTTCAACGGCAGCGCACGGGGTACCGACAGCTGGGCCGCGCACTACAGCGTGCCCATGGGCTGGTGGCTGCTGGGTGCCAACGCCAGCGCGTACGACTACCAGCAGACCGTGGCCGGCGCCTACGAGAACTACGAGTACAGCGGCTCCAGCCGCAACGCCGAGCTGCGCCTGACCCGCATGTTGTTCCGCAATGCGCACGCCAAGACCAGCATGCACGCGCGCGGCTGGTACCGCGACTCGGACAACTTCATCGACGATACCGAAATCCTGGTGCAGCGCCGGCGCATGGCCGGCTGGGAACTCGGCCTGGCCCATCGTCATTTCATCGGCAAGTCCACGCTGGATGCGAACCTGGCCTACCGCCGCGGCACCGGTGCGTTCGATGCGCTGCACGCGCCGGAGGAAGGCTTCGGCGAGGGCACCGCGCGCGGCAAGGTGGTCACCGCCGATGCGCAGCTCACCGTGCCGATGCAGTGGGGCGCGCAGGCCGTGCGTTACACCGGAAGCTGGCGTGCGCAGTGGAACCGCTCGCGGCTGGTGCCGCAGGACCGCTTTTCCATCGGTGGCCGTTACACCGTGCGCGGCTTCGACGGCGAAGTGTCGCTCACCGGTGAGCGCGGCTGGCTGCTGCGCAACGAACTGGCGTTCGCGCTCGGCGGCGCGGTCGAGAGCTACGTGGCCGTCGACCACGGCCAGGTCAGTGGCCCCTCTACCGAATGGCTGCTGGGTGATCGCCTGACCGGCATGGCGCTGGGCCTGCGCGGTGGCACACGGCACGTGCAATGGGAAGGCTTCGTCGGCAGCCCACTGAAAAAACCCGACGGTTTCCAGACCGCCTACACCACCTTTGGCATGAACCTCGGCGTCTCGTTCTGACGCCCGCTGTACGGAACTGCGCACCGCTCAGGCGCGCGCCCCTACAACCGCATTGAAAGGAAGCAACGCCGTGAATCGAGTCTACCGTCTGGTCTTCAACCGCACGCTGGGTGTCATGCAGGTCGCCTCGGAGCTGGTCACGGCACCACGCGGGGGCTGCGATTCACGGGGCGGGAATACCGTCGCCACACTGCGGCCGGTGAGCTTCGCGCTGTGGGTGGCGCTGGGTTGGGTCGGTCTGGTGCAACCGCTGTCGGCGCAGCAGTCGCCCAATGCCGGTCGCATCATCGCCGACCCGAACGCACCGGCTGACCAGCGGCCCACCGTGGTTACGTCGGCCAACGGCACGCCGCAGGTCAACATCACCACGCCCAGCGCGGCGGGTGTGTCGCGCAACCAGTACCAGCAGTTCGACGTCGGCGCGCAGGGCGCGATCCTCAACAACTCGCGCGGCGATACCCAGACCCAGATCGGCGGCTGGGTGCAGGGCAACCCGTGGCTGGCTACCGGCACCGCGCGCGTCATCCTCAATGAGGTCAACAGCAGCAGTCCCAGCCAGCTCAACGGCTACATCGAAGTCGCCGGCGCCCGCGCGCAGGTGGTCATCGCCAACCCGGCAGGCATCCAGATCGATGGCGCCGGCTTCCTCAACGCCAGCCGGGTCACCCTGACCACCGGCACGCCCATCGTCAGCAACGGTGCGCTGGAAGGTTACCGGGTCGCCGGAGGCGCCATCCGCATCGCCGGTGCCGGCCTGGATGCCAGCCGTACCGACTACACCGACATCATCACCCGCTCGCTGCAGGTCAACGCCGGCATCTGGGCCAACCAGCTGCAGGCCAGCCTGGGCAACAACGTGGTCAGTGCCGACCACAGCGCCGTGACCCGACAGTCCGCCGACAGCGGCGCGCCGGCCTTCGCACTGGACGTGGGGGCGCTGGGTGGCATGTACGCCAACCGCATCTGGCTGGTCGGCAACGAGCAGGGCGTGGGCATGCGCAACGCCGGCAAGATCGGCGCGCAGGCCGGCGAGCTGGTGGTTACCGCCGACGGACGGCTGGAAAACACCGGTGCGCTGCACGCCCAGCTGGACACGCGGGTCACCGCCACCGGCGGCGTCGCCAACGCCGGCACGCTCAGCGCCGAGCGCGAGCTGCGCGTGGATACGCCTGCCGACATCGACAACAGCGGCGGCACGCTCAACGCACGCCGGCTCGAACTCAACGCCGACGCGCTGCGCAACCGCGCCGGCAGCATCGAACAGGTAGGCGCACAGGCGCTGCAGTTGAACGGCGACGATGTGCGCAACCAGCAGGGGCGGATCGGCACGGTTGCCAGCACCGCGCCTGACGACGGTGCGGGCAGTGGCACGGGCACCGGCAACACGGGTGGCGGCGCCACGCCGGGCAGCGGCAGCACGCCCGGCACCGGCACCGGTACCCCAACGCCGGGCACGGGGACCAGCACGCCGCCCACCACGCAGGTTCCGCTGGCGGCAGGCGTGCTCAACATCGCGCGCACGCTGGACAACGACGGCGGCGCCATCGATGCCACGGGCGTGCTGCAGTTGAATGCAGGCAACAGCCTGGACAACAGCGGCGGCACGCTCGGCGTGGATACCCTGAAGGTCCAGGGCGATGCCCTGCGCAACGTGGCCGGTACCCTGGAAGTGCAGGGTGCGGCCTCCGCCCGGGTGGCCTCGCTGGACAACAGTGGCGGGCGCATCACGCTGGCCCGGAACGCGGACCTGCAGGCACAGACGCTGCTCAATCGTGGCGGCTCGCTGGCCCACGGCGGTACCGCCACCACCGGCTGGCAGTTCGGTGCGCTGGACAACAGCGAAGGCAGCATCGCCAGCAATGCGGCCAGCTTCGGCCTGGGGGCAGGCACGCTGGTCAACACGCGCGGCAGCATCAGCCACGCGGGCAGCGCGGGCATGCTGCTGAACGCCGATCGCCTGGATGGCGTGGGCGGTACGATCGCCACCGCAGGCGACCTGACCCTGCAGCTGGGCACTGCCGACCACCGCAACGCACAGCTGATCGCCAACCAGCTCAGTCTGTCCGCTGCCTCCTTCGACAACCGCGGCGGCCGCGTGCTGGCCACCGGGCAGCAGGCCAGCACCCTCCAGGTGCAGGGCACGCTGGACAATGGCGACGGCGGCACCCTGGCCAGCAATGGCGATCTGCAGATCGGCGCGGTCCGCTTTGGCAACGCCGGCGGTACCGTGCAGCAGGCCGGCAACGGCAGCCTGCGCATCGACGCGGGCGAGCTGCAGGGCCAGGGCGGCACCGTGCTCAGCAACGGCAGCCTGCTGCTCCAGGGTGGCATCGCCAATCTCCGCGGTGGCACCACCGCCGCGCAGCAGATCGATATCCGCACCTACGACCTGATCACCGCCGGCGGCTCGCTCACCTCGGCGGGCACCGACGTGCTGCGCCTGCAGGTAGGCCGCGCCCTGGACAACACCGGCGGCCTGCTCGGCAGCAACGGCGCCGTGGCCATCGAGGGCGGCAGCGTGATCAACGACGGCGGCAAGCTGGTCGCCGCCGGCACCGGCGCGAGCACGCTGCGCGCCACCGGACTGCTGCAGAACAACGGTGGCACGCTGTCCAGCAACGGCGACCTGCGCATCGACGCCGACGGCCTGCTCAATGCCGGCGGCAGTATCGATCACGCCGGCACCGGCACCCTGCAGATCACGGCCAGCACCGTGCAGGGGGGCGAAGGCAGCATCGCCAGCAACGGCCTGCTGCAGCTGCAGGCGCAGTCGGTTGACGTGCACAAGGGCGACACCCGCGCCCGCCAGGTGGACATCCGTGCCGGCGCGCTCGACAACAGCGGCGGCACCCTGCTGTCGCTGGGCGAGCAGGCCATGCAGCTGCACGTCACCGGCGCGCTGCGCAATGACGCGGGCGCGATCAGCGCCAACGGCGCCCAGCACATTGACGCCGGCGGGTTGAGCAACCGCAGCGGCGCGCTCAACTCGGCCGGCATTTCCGACACCTACATCCGTGTGGCAGGCACCCTGGATAACAGCGCCGGCACCGTGGCCAGCAATGCCGCAGCGCTGCAGCTGCAGTCCGGCGCCCTGGTCAATGCCGACGGCACGATCAGCCACGCCGGCACGGGAGGGCTGTCGATCAGCACGGGCCGCCTGGATGGACGGGACGGGCACATCGGTACCGGCGGCGCGGTCACCCTCAGCGCCGACGCGATCGACCATCGTGGGGCCTCACTGGCGGCCAGCCAGCTCGACCTCAGCGCGCAGTCGCTCGACAACCGCGGCGGCAGCATCGTCGCCACCGGTACCGGTGCCAACACGGTGCAGGTTGCCGACATGCTCGACAACGGTGACGGCGGCAGCCTGGCCACCAATGGCGACCTGACCATCACGGCCCAGACCCTGGGCAATGCCGGCGGCACGATCCAACAGGCCGGCAGCGGCACGCTCGCCATCGAGGTGCAGACCCTGCAGGGCACGGCAGGCACGCTGCTCAGCAACGGCGCCCTGCGGTTGAAGGGCGACACCCTCGACCTTGGCAAAGGCACTACCTCGGCGCAGCAGATTGTCATCGACAGCGAACGCCTGATCACTGCCGGTGGCCAGCTCAGCGCCGTAGGCACCGGCGTGCTGCATGTGCAGGCACGCACCCTGCTGGACAACAGCGGCGGCATGCTCGGCAGCAATGGTGCGGTCGACATCGCCGCCGGCAGCTTCATCAACGATCACGGCAAGCTGATCGCCGCCGGCGAAGTGACGTCGAAGCTCCGCGTGGCCGACACGCTGGACAACGGCGGCGGTTCCATTTCCGGCAACGGCAGTCTGCATATCGACGCCGCGCTGCTGCGCAATGCGGGCGGCACGGTGGTCGCCAGCGACGCGCTGCAGCTGCAGGGCGAGGTGCTGGACCTGCGCGATGGCGCGGTTGGCGCCACCGATATCAGCGTGCAGGCCGGCAACCTGGACAACAGCAGGGGCACCCTCAGTTCCACCGGCACTGCCGAGATGCTGCTGCAGGTGCGCGACCGCCTGGGCAACGACGGCGGCACCATCGCCGCCAACGGGGCCCAGCGCATTGATGCCGGCACGCTGTCCAACCGCGATGGCACACTGAGCTCGGCCGGTACCGCCAACAGCCAGATCACCGTCACTGGCGAACTGGACAATTCGAAGGGCCTGATCGCCAGCAACGCTGCCGCACTTGCCGTGAATGCCGGCAGCCTGCGCAACGTGGAAGGCACCCTCAACCATGCGGGCACGCAGGGCCTCACGCTGGGTACGGGCCAGCTGGATGGCCGCGACGGCACCATCGTCACCGCAGGCGACCTCGCCCTGACCGCCACGGACGTGGACCATCGCGGTGCCACGCTGCAGGCCGTGCAGATCGCGCTGGATGCCCGCTCCTTCGACAACCGCGGCGGCAAGCTGGTCGCCACCGGCACCGGGGCCAACCGCCTCACCGTGGACGCCACGCTGGACAACAGCGAGCAGGGCGTGATTGCCAGCAATGGTGATCTGACCGTCAACGCAGCGGTGTTCGGCAACGCCGGTGGCACGGTACAACAGGCCGGCAGCGGCCTGCTCGACATCAACGCTGCCACGCTCAACGGGACAGGTGGCACGCTTGTGAGCAATGGCAGCCTGACCCTGCAGGGCGACGACATCGATCTGCGCAACGGCACCACCTCGGCGCAGCGCATCCGCATCGACAGCGGCAACCTGACCACCGCCGGTGGCAAGCTCACCGCGACCAGCACCGAGGCGCTGGTGCTGCACGCGCGCGGCCAGCTCGACAACAGCGGCGGCACCGTGGCCAGCAATGGCGCACTGGACCTGCGCGCCGCAAACCTGGTCAACGTCGCCGGCACCGTGCAGGCCGCAGGAACCGCCGCCAGCCAGCTCGCCATCGGGCAGGCCATGGACAACCGCGACGGCAAGGTGCTGGTCAGCGGCGACCTCGACATCGCGGCGGTCAGCGTGAACAACCAGGGCGGTACCCTGCACAGTGCGGGGGCGCTCAGCGTCGGCGCCGACGGTGTGCTGGACAACAGCAACGCAGGCCTGATCGCCAGCGGCGGCGACGCATACCTGCGCGCAGGCACGCTGGACAACCGCACCGGCAGCATCGAGCAGGCCGGGGACGGCCAGCTGCAGATCGAAACGCAGGCCCTGCACGGCGCCGGCGGCCGCATCGTCAGCAACGGCGCACTGGCGCTGCAGGGCGAGACCCTCGACCTCAGTGGCGGGACCACTGCGGCGCGGGACATCCAGATCACTGCCGGCAGCCTGCAGAACGCAGGCGGCACCCTGAGTGCCACCGGCGAGCAGGCCATGGTCCTGCAGGTGCGCGACGCGCTCGGCAACAACGGCGGCACCATCGCGGCCAATGGCGCGCAGCAGATCAGGGCCGGTTCGTTGTCCAACGTCGACGGCACCCTGAGCTCGGCCGGCAGCGCCAACACCCGCATCGAAGTGACCGGTCAGCTCGACAACACCCGGGGCACCGTGGCCAGCAACGCCAACGCCCTGCACCTGCAGGCCGGCAGCCTGGTCAACACCGCCGGCAGGATCGCCCACGCGGGCAACGGTGGCTTGACCCTGCAGACCGGCAGCCTGAGCGGCCAGCAGGGCAGCATCGCCACCGCAGGCGCCTTGACCCTGCGCGCGGGGGACGTCGATCACCGTGATGCCACCCTCAGCGCCAGCCAGCTGGACATCGTCGCCACCGGCTTCGACAACCGTGGGGGCACCGTGCTGTCCGGCGGTAGCGGCGCCAGCACGATTGCGGTGCAGGGCAGCCTGGACAATGGCAACAACGGCACCCTGGCCAGCAATGGCGATCTCCAGATCACCGCGTCCACGCTGGGCAATGCTGGCGGCACCGTGCAGCAGGCCGGCACCGGCTCGCTGGCAATCAACGCCGGTACGCTCGACGGCCAGGGCGGCAAACTGCTCAGCAATGGCAGCCTGCACCTGCAGGGCGAAAACACCGACCTGCGCAACGGCACCACCGCCGCGCAGCGCATCACCGTCCAGACCGGCAACCTGACCACGGCCGGGGGCAGCCTGACCGCGGCGGGCACGGACGTGCTGGCACTGAACGTACGCGGCCGCCTGGACAACACCGCCGGCACCCTCGCCAGCAACGGCGCGCTGGACCTGCACGCCGCCCAGTTCACCAACAACCAGGGCACCGTGCAGGCCGCCGGCACCGGCAGCAGCCAGCTGGCCATCGGCGGTGCGCTGGAGAACCGTAACGGACGAATCCTCACCGGCGGCGCTGCCACCGTCACTGCTGCCAGCGTCGACAATCGCGCCGGCATCCTGCATACCGATGGCGCGTCAGCACTGACCCTCACCGTCGACGGCCTGCTCGACAACAGCGCGCAGGGCACCATCAACGCGGGCGGCAGCGCCGACATCGATGCGCAGTCGCTGAACAACGCCGCCGGCATCCTCGCTGCCGGTACGGGGCTGCAGCTCGACACGTCCACCCGGCTCAACAATGCCGGTGGTCTGATCCAGGCCGGTACCGCCCTGCAGCTGGGCACGGCCGGCATGAACAACCAGGCCGGCAGGGTCATTGCCGGCACCGTCGATCTGAACACGCACGGCCAGGCGCTGGACAACCGTGCCGGTACGGTGGCCAGCCTGACCGGCGGTACCACGCTGCATACCGGCCTGCTGGACAACAGCGGCGGCCTGCTGCAATCGGCCGGCAACCTGCGCATCGACACCGCCGGCCAGGCGCTGCTCAACACCAACGCGAACGGCAACGGCATCAACAGCAGCGGCACCCTGGACATCACCAGCGGCGCATTCGACAACCGCGCCGGCGCGGTATTTGGCCAGGGCGCCATCACCGTCAACGCCAGCAGCGTGGACAACGCCGGCGGCGGCTCGCTGCAGGGTGCCAACGACCTCACTCTGCGCGCGCAGCAGCTGAACAACGCTGGCGGCGCCATCAGTGTCGGTCGCAATGCCGACCTGCTGCTGCCCGGCGTGCTGGACAACCGCGGCGGGCTGGTGGCTGCCGCCGGCACGCTGACCGTGCAGGCCGCCAGCGTCGACAACCGCAACACGCTGAGCGGACCCAACGGGCCGGCCCTGGGCCTGCAGGGCAAGCAACTGCTGCTCACCAGTGGGAGCCTGGACAACCAGCAGGGCCAGGTGCTGGCCGACAACCTGAAAGTGCAGCTCAGCAACCAGCTCAACAACGCCGGCGGGCTGGTTTCGGCCTCGCAGACCTCCGAGATCCGCGCCGACAGCATCGCCAACGCCGGCGGTACGCTGGTGGCCGGCACCAGCCAGTTCATCCATACCCGCGAAATCACCGGGGACGGGAAGCTGTTGTCGCAGGGCGACATGACGCTGGAATTGGGCCAGAGCCACACCAATACCGGCGAGCTGGCCGCCAATGGCACGTTGACTCTCGCCATCCAGGGCAACCTGGACAACCAGGGCAAGCTGCAGGGCGCCAACGTCAACATCAGCGCCGGCAACGTCTACAACGCGGCCACCGGCGAAATCAGCTCGGTCGGGCTGACCCGGCTGGTGGCCGGCGGGGAACTGGTCAACCGCGGCCTGCTCGACGGGCGTACCACGCATATCGACGCGGGCACCCTGACCAACATCGGCACCGGCCGCATCTATGGCGATCGCATCGCCATCAATGCAGGGACGCTCAACAATGTCGCCGAGAACGTTGGCGGCGCGCAGCGCTCGGCCACCATTGCCGCGCGCCAGCGCCTGGACCTGGGCGTGGGCGTGCTGACCAACAGCGGCCAGGGCCTGATCTTCAGCGATGGCGACGCCGTGATCGGTGCCGGACTGAACGGCCTGAACGCGGTGGGCACCGCGCAGCGCATCGACAACCTCAGCTCCACCATCGAAATCGCCGGCAACCTGGACATCAACGCGCTGGCGGTCAACAACATCCGCGAAAACGTGGTGGTGCAGAAGCAGACCACGGTGCACGACACCGTGACACTGAACCAGCCGACCTGGTTCAAGAACGGCGACAACGACGGCAGGCTGCGCGAGACCTCCAATTTCCAGCCTCTTGAAATCTACTACCTCAACCCGGCCGACATCCTGGAGGACACGGGCTACATCACGCCCGACGGCCAGCAGATCCGCAAGGCGGTCGTACGGCTGACCCCCAACACCAGCGCCTACTACTTCGCCCGCGGCGGCCTCTATGGTGCGCGCGGTGAACGTGCGCGCCTGAATGTCCAGGACGGCACGGTGGTGATCTACTACGTCGGCCGTGCAGACAACCGTAGCAACCCCGACCAGCTGGGTGCCGGAGCAGAAGATCCGTTCCGTGAGCTTTCCAAACCCCAGCCGGGCAGTCCGGCGTTCCGCTACGAATCGGACACCCTGGCCTACAGCAATGCCTACGGGACGTGCACCACGAACTGCGTGCAGCTGATCACCTACCCGGACTACGACAATCCGGACGCGATGCTGATCAACATGCAGCGTCACCCCGACCGCACCAGCGGCAACGAGAAGTACCGCCTGGCCACCCGTACCACCGTGGAAGATGTGGTCGTTTCGGCCGGTGCCGATGCGGTGATCAACGCGGGTGGGCGCATCAGCATCAACACCAATGCACTGCGCAACGAGTACGCCAGCATTGCCGCCGGTGGCAACCTGGAGATCCACGGCCTCACCCAGGACGCGTCGGTCATCAATACGGCCCGGAAGCTGGAACGCACCCACTCCTTCAACAACGTCAGCGTCACCTACGGCGGCTCATCCAGCGCCTGGAGTGCAGCCCCCATCTCCGAGCAGGTCGGCGTACTGGGCGCCGGCCTCGTCGCCGGTGGCAAGCTCGTCGTCGATGTCGGCACGCTGCGAAATGAAAACAACGGCAGCGACGCGCCCAACGTCCGCGACGGCAGCAGCATGGCCAACCTCAACAACGGCGGTCCCGGTGCAGGTTCGGTCGGTCCGGGTGCCGGCGCGGTACAGGGACCCGGCCAGGCCACCGGCCAGGGCGCCGGCCCGGTGGCCGCACAGGGCCCCGGCGCAGCCACCGCAGCGCAGGGTCACAACGGCAGCGCCGTGCAGGGTCCCGGAACGACCGGCGCGCAGTTGGCCGATGCTGCCACGGCGCAGGGTCCCGGCCACGTCGGCTCGGCCGGGCCCGGCAGCGGCACCGTGCAGGACGTGAGCGCAACCCAGGCCACCCAGGCCACCGCCGCCGGCCCGAGCGCCGCGCAGGGCGGCAGCCATGCCGGCAGCGGCAGCAACGCCGCGCTCGACCGCAAACAGGCCGTGGCCGCCGCCGGCAATGACCCGCACGTGGTGGTGACCACCGCGCCGAACGCCAGCGCCCCCAGCGCCAGCCTGTTCAACGTGGATGCCAACCGCGGCAGCTACCTGGTCGAAACCGATCCGAAATTCGCCAACTACCGCAGCTGGCTCAGTTCCGATTACCTGCTGCAGCGCGCCGGCTACGAGCCCTCCCAGACCCAGAAGCGCCTGGGCGATGGTTTCTACGAGCAGAAGCTGGTCCGGGAACAGATTGGCGAGCTCACCGGCCGTCGCTTCCTCGACGGCTATGCCAGCGACGAAGACCAGTACCGCGCGCTGCTGGAAGCCGGCGCCACCGTCGCCGGCGAATGGGGTCTGCGCCCCGGCGTGGCCCTCACTGCCGAGCAGATGGCACGCCTCACCAGCGACATCGTGTGGCTGGTCGAGCAGGACGTGACCCTGGCCGACGGCTCGACTGCCCGCGCGCTGGTGCCGCAGGTCTACCTGCGCGTGATGCCGGGCGATCTGGATCGCAACGGCGCGCTGCTGGCCGGTGCCGACGTGGACATCAAGCTGCGCGGCGACCTGGTCAGCAACGGCTCCATCGCCGGGCGCCAGCTGGTCAGCATCGACGCCGGCAACATCCGCAACATCGGCGGCGGACAGATCAGCGGTCAGCAGATCGGCCTGAAGGCCGCCGGCAACATCGACATCATCGGCAGTACCGTCACCGCCACCGACGTGCTGGCGCTCAAGGCCGGCGGTGACATCACCGTGGCTTCCACCACCCACGAGTGGCAGGACAAGGGCGACCTGCTGACCCAGCGCACCACCACGCTGGACCGCGTGGCCGGCCTGTACGTGACCAACGCAGACGGCGCCGGCGTGCTCAGTGTCAACGCCGGCGGCAACGTGGAACTGCGTGCCGCACAGCTGGCCAACGCCGGTGCCGACGGCCTCACCGCTATCGTGGCGGGGGGCGACATCAACCTGACCGCGGTAACCCAGCAGAGCAACGTCGCACTCACCCACGACAGCGGCAACTTCAACAAGCAGAGCCAGGTCACCCACATCGGCACCACCATCACCGGTGCCGGCGATGTGGCGCTCCGCGCGGGCAACGATCTGAACCTGGCCGCAGCGAGCGTGTCGGCCGCCAATGCGCTGGTGGCGCAGGCGGGGCGTGACATCAACAGCATTGCCTTGCTGGACACGCAGAGCATCGACAGCAGCGCCAAAAGCAGGAACCATTCGCGCGAGGTCAGCGCGGCTGACGCCTACGTGCTGGGCAACCAGCTGAGCGGCGGTGAAGGCGTTGCCCTGCAGGCCGGACGTGACCTGACCCTGCAGGCCACCACGGTGGCCAGCAGCGACGGCGGCGTAGTGCTGTCGGCCGGTCGCGACGTGACCCTCAGCACCGCGCAGGAGACCCATGACCTGGTGGTGGACGAGTTCACCCGCAAGAAGAAGACACTGTCCACCACGACCACGACTACCCACGACCAGAGCTCGGCCAGCTATGCCGTAGGTACCACCGTGACTGGCAAGACCGTGGACATCCTTGCGGGCAACAACGTGGGCATCAGCGGCTCCACCGTGCTGGCCGACAACGACCTGCGCATCGCCGCTGCGAACAATGTCACCATCGAATCGGCGCAGGACACCTTCAACGAGGCGCACAGCTTCAACCAGAAGAAGTCCGGCATCACCGGCGGCTTCGCCAACGGCGTCGCGTCGGTGGGCTACAGCAGCGCCCGCAGCAACACCGAAAGCGCCCTGCAGTCCACCACGCAGGTGGGCTCGGCCGTTGGGTCGATGAACGGCAATGTGCAGATCAGCGCGGGCAACCAGCTGACTCTCGCCGCCTCCGACGTCGCCGCCGGGCAGGATTTGACCCTGATCGGCAAGGACATCAACCTGGTCGCGCGCCAGGATACGGTGGACACGCAGAACAGCCAGTCCAGCAAGTCCAGCGGGTTCTCGATGGGCGTCACCTACGACCCCACCAAGGCCTACCGCAGTGCCCGCGACTCCACCACCGACGGCATGGCCGACAGTGGCTCGATCATGGGCGACATCACCCGCAATGCCGAAGGCACCGCCTCCGGCGTGCGTGCCGCCACGACCTCCGTAGTGGTAAGTGGGGGCAGCCAGCGTGCGAGCGGCAACCAGACCCACTCCACCAGCGACGCCCGCGTGGCCCAGCTGAGCGCGGGCGGTGACCTGACCCTGATCGCCAACGGCGGCTCGATCACCAGCCAGGGCGCGCAGATGTCGGCCGAACGCGACGCCCTGCTGCTCGCCACCAAGGACATCGTGTTCGACGTGGCTCACAACGCCGAATCCAGTACCAACCAGAGCAGCGGCAAGGGCTGGGGCTTCGCCAACAACACCAGCGGCCTGCCGTTCGGCACCAACAACGCGCGCGGTGAGGGCACGGGCCAGAGCGATACCATCACCGGCACCCAGTTGTCGGTCGGCGGTGGCGTGCGCATGGCGACCACCGAAGGCGACATCACACTCACTGCCGCCAACATTGCCGCAGAAAGAGACGTCACCATCCGCGCCGCTGGCAACCTGACCGTGCAGAGTGGCCAGGACACCGTGAGCAATGCCAACACCGCCGACAGCAAGGCCATCGGCACGGTGCAGATTTCCGACACCGAGAAGTTCGCCGGCTGGCACCGCCAGCAGCACGAAGACGACAGCGGCATGGTCTCGCAGGTGGCCAGCACCATCGGCAGCCTGAGCGGCAACGTCAATCTGGGGGCGGGCGGCAAGTACACCCAGATCGCCAGCAACGTGGTGGCCGCGCAGGACGTGAACATCACCGCGGCCGAAATCGAACTGCTTACGGCCAATGAGACCGGCTACAACTCGCAGAGCGACAAGGACCTGAAGATCGGGGTGTTCGCGCGGATCAAGTCGCCCTTCATCGACCTGATCAACAACGTGGATGCGGCGCGCCAGTCCGACGGTCGCCTGCAGGCGATGCAGGGCATGGCAGCTGGCGCGAACGCGTACCAGGCCGGCAGCGCCATCGCCAGTGCGGCCAAGGGCGGCGGCGCTTCGCTGTTCAGTGCTGAAGCGGGCATCGGGTTCAAGTCCGCCAGCAGCAGCGCCGACGGCAGCAGCACCGTGTCGCGCGGGTCCACGATCCAGGGCGGCGGCAACGTCAACCTGACCAGCACCAGTGGCGACATCCATGTCGTCCAGGGCAACCTCAGCGCCGGCAACACGCTGGCGTTGGACTCGGCGCGCGACATTCTGCTGGAAGCCGGCCAGGCCAACCTGCAGAACAGGAGCAAGAGCAACAACGCCGGTGCCGAAGTAGGTGTGGGCGTATCGGTGGGTGCGCAGACCGGTGTCTACGTCTACGCAGAAGCCAGTGTCGGCAGCAGCAAGTCGAACGCAGAAAGCAGCACCTGGCAGAACACCACCCTGACCGGCACCAACATCTCGCTGAAAGCCGAGGGTGACACGACGCTGCGCGGCGCCACCGCGACCGCCGACCGGATCGACGTCAAGACCGGTGGCACGCTCACCATCGAGTCCCTGCAGGACATTGCCGAAAGCATGTCCAAGGACAGCCAGGTGGGCGGGCGCGTGCAGGTCTCGTTCGGCACCGCGTGGGACGCCAGCGGATATGCCAGCGCCGGGAAGGCGAACGGCAGCTACAAGGGCGTGGGACAACAATCCGGCCTGTTTGCAGGCGACGGCGGCTACCATGTGGACGCCGGCCACGTGAACCTGGTGGGCGGTGCCATCGCCAGCACCAATGCGGCCAACAGTGAACTGGCCGCAGAGACCTTTAGCTTCACCGATCTCAAGAACGAGATGGATTACCGGGCCAGCTCGGCCGGCGTCAGTGGCGGCTTTGGATTCACCGGCAAGGCGGCCACCGATGCCAGCGGCAAACCGATAGCCGCCCCCAGCGCCGCCGGTCAGATGAAGGACATCGGAAACACCATCGCAAACGGCGAATACGGCGCCGTCAACAACACGTCCTTCAGCCCGGGCATCCCGATGTCCGAGAGCGGCCACGACAGCTCCACCACGTACGCCACGCTGACCGGGGGAAACATCACCATCGGCGGCAAGAAGGTGAATGCGGCCGACCTGGGCGTGAACACAGACGCCAACGCCGCGCACCAGGCGCTGGAGTCGCTGCCGGACCTGCAGAAGAAGCTGCAGGAACAGCGGGCCATGGCGCAGGCCACCGGCACGGTGGTGGATGCGGGCAAGCGCATTCGTGCTGACATCAATTCGTCCATTGATGAGGCGACAGCCCGACGCGATGCGATAAAGGACATTCTGGCCGATCCTGAGCAGCGCGCCTCCATGACGCCGGAACGAGAGGCACAGCTGCTCGCAATCGCGGTAGCTGCCAGTGGCGAGATTGAGCGCCTCCAGAAGGCGGGCGTCTTGGTGGGCGCGATCACCGGCGGTCTGGCGGCCTCGTCGGGCAGCGCTGGTAGTATCGTGGCAGGTACTCTGGCACCAGCAATCTCCTACCAAGTCGGGCAGTATTTCAAGGAGAATGCCGACCGAAACATGGCTGATGGGGGAATGCGCAGTGAAGAGGGAAGCGCAACCCATCTCCTTGCCCACGCGCTGCTGGGGGCCGCAGTAGCAACGTCATCGGGAGACAGTGCGTTGATCGGCGCGCTGGCAGCAGGAGGTGCGGAAGCGGCGGCTCCTTCCATCGCCAAGTTCCTGTTCGGCAAAGACAGCAAGGACCTTAGTGCCAGTGAGAAGGAAACTGTAAGCGCCATCGCAGGAATCGGGGGCGCAATGCTCGGCACATTCCAGGACGACATGCTCAGCGCCGCTGCGGGAAGCAACGCGGCAACGAACGCGGTAGAGAACAACTGGGGTGAAGTGGGGCACTATTCCACCATGGCTACGATTCTCTATCTAAGTGGCTTCAAAGAGGGAGACGCGAAGGGCATCGCAATCGCTGCTTGGGCCCCTGATACCGACCGTCGAAATGCCATCACTGTGGAGAACGTCGTTCGAGGCAATGAGAAGGACATGCCCCAGATCGACTATCACGGTCTGACAGGCGAGACGGATCCGGCAAAAGTCAAGGCAGCACAGGAGGAGTTGGGCAGAAAGGTCGCCGTGATACTTGCCGAAATCAAGCTAAACGAGGACAACCCGGCTGCAAAGCGGGCAATTCTTGACGACCTTGACAACCAGCGGGTGCTCCACGCCTTTGGCGACTCGTTCGCGCACGTTCAACCGGATGGCACGCATTTCAAGCCCGTCATGGGCCACTTCGACGCATCGACCAAGAACGATGGCGAGCTCGATCCGGATAATCCATACACGCACTCGGATGCTTATTTGGCCTATAGTCTCGCCATTTATAAGGCGGCGACGAGTGCCTCCAAGGGTACGTCGTTGCGCGATTCAGACTATGTCGCCGATTTGGCGGCGCGGGTTTCAGCGCAAAAGGGTGAAGCAGCGCAGAAGGGTGTGCTTGACGCGGCGGCCTCGTTCTTCATGCCCGGCAGGACATCGGGGTTGGTCGATTCTCCGATAGCGGAATGCAGCTTCTACTGCGCGGCCCTGCCTGCGGGTTGGATGTCGAAACCACAGCTTGAACTTATCTATCGAAAGCCGCCAGATGTTGCCCAGCCTCCGGTAATCGACTGGACAAAGTTTTCGCAAGGTCCATGGTGAGCACGCAGATGAAAGGATTTGATAGTCGATTCATTCGAGTTGGCGCTAGAGCTGCAGATTGGCTGCACTTGCTGCTGTGGGTTGTGTCAATCTACTACCTGATTCTTTCGTGCCTTAATCGAGGCGTTTTTCTTGACCCTACGTTCTACGGGTTGCATGCAACCAGATTTGCGAACTACCACACCGTCATTTTCTGGTCAGCGCATCTTGCGGTGCTTTTACTTACAGTCGTGGTGTTGGCCCGAATTGGAATCAGGCGCCGCACCGCGCCCGCTGAGCTGCTGGTAACACTTGTAGGCTGGGGGATGCTGCTATGGAGCTTATCCTTCGCCCGCTCCTAGCCACACCTGTGTGGCGCATTGGCGCAACGCGTGCCGGCGCGACTGCCGTGCGAAGGCGTCGCGCTATTCTTTGTCGAGTGTGCGCAGGTCCACCGCGTCGGTCGTCGCCACGGGCGGTAGCCAGCGCTCTATCCTGCAATCAGCAATGTGTAGCCTGTTGAAGCCAATTGCCTGAGTGCGGGCACGATGCGGCTTCAGGGCACTTCTCAACCGATTACGAATTCTGCTCACTCGCCACGACTATCCAACCTTCCAAGCAGCCGAATGAAAAGCCTGATCAACATCGTCTACTACGTCGGTTGGGTTGGCTGCGCGGTGTTGTTCCATGCGGTGGCCTACAACAGATACACGTCTGGAGCCCTGGGCTTGTTTGACGTCTACGATCTGAACCCGGAGCGTGTGCTGCAGGTGGTTCAGGCAGGCGTGGTGGTCCTGTTGATCCAGACAATGGCGATCATCATCAGGATCACCGAGTGGAGGAGGGCGCGAATCCTTGAGATTGCACTGGCCCTCCTTGCATGGCTGCCATTCCTCTACAACCTGTCGTTCGTTCGGGGTTGATAAGGAAGAAGGTTCAGGGCCACGGGGAACGCACGGCGTCGTTCATCACCCGCGCAGGCACGTGGACCCCGAATCTGCGCGGGTGAGACTTCGCGATCCAGGACTCGCATCCTCGTCGTGAGCCCAGGACCCGCGCAACCCGCTCTCGAATCAAGCACAATCGGCCAATGCGCCTAGTCCGCCACCCGCTCCTGCTGCTCGCCACCCTCCTGCTCGCCGCGTGCGCCAGCACCGACGTGCGCAGCCCGCTGGCCACGTGGGTGCCGTCCCCGAACCACAACGTGCGCAACCCGGTGATCATCGTGTTGCACCACACCGACCAGGACAACGTGCAGCAGAGTCTGCGCACGCTGCGTACCGCCAACAGCGGTGGCCGGGTCAGCTCGCACTATCTGGTGGGTGCGGATGGCCACATCTACCAGCTGGTGGCCGATAACCGCCGTGCCTGGCACGCCGGCGGCGGGCGCTGGGGCAGCATCACCGATCTCAACTCGGCCTCGATCGGTATCGAGATCGACAACGACGGCAGCAGCCCGTTCGCGCCGGCCCAGATCGCCGCGCTGATCCGTCTGCTCAACGATGTCTGTACCCGCCTGGACATCCCGCGCCGCCAGATCATCGCCCATGCCGACCTGGCGCCCGGACGCAAACAGGACCCCAGCCGCTACTTCCCGTGGCAGCAGCTGGCCGAGGCCGGCTTCGGCGTCTGGCCACGGGCCAGCGACGGCCCGGCGCCTCCCGGCTTCGACCCGTGGCTGGCACTGCAGGCGTTCGGCTATCCGCTGGACGAACGTGCCGCCGCCGCCGGCGCCTTCCATCGCCGCTTCCGGGGTCGCGACGACCTGCCGCCCACCCTCGATGCCGAAGACGCCCGCATCCTGCACTCGCTGCTGAGCCAATAACCGCTTCAGCATTACCGCTCTACAATCACCGCTGTTACCGCACGAAGAGCACCCATGAAGGCAACGCGCTTCCCCGCCGCACTCAAGCACTTCGCCTTGACCCTCCTGGGCCTGTCCTTTCTCACCGCATGCAGCGTCACCGCGCCCAAGCTCGACGCGCCGCCCACCAGCGCCGCCACGTACGCCAAGGCCGACTGGAAGGCTCTCCCTGCGGTCAGTGACAGCGATCTGCAGGCTGGCTTCGCCGCCTGGCGCAGCGCCTGCCCGCGCCTGAAGACCGACGCCACGTGGGCACCCACCTGCGCCGCAGCCGCCTCCGTCGCGGCCACCCCTGTGGCGATCCGCCAGTTTCTCCAGGACAACCTGGAGGTCTATGCACTGCGTGCCGGCGGCCACCGCGCCGATGGCTTGATCACCGGGTACTACGAGCCGGTGTACAACGGCAGCCTGACCCGCAGTGCCAAGGCCACCGTACCGGTCTATGGCGTGCCCACCGACATGATCAGCGTGCAGCTCGATGACCTGTACCCGGAACTCAAGGGCAAGCGCCTGCGCGGCCGCGTGGAAGGGCGCGTGCTTCGCCCGTACGACGATGCGGCAACGATCAGCGCCAAGGGCGCCAACGCGCCCGTACTGGCCTGGCTGACCCACCCGATGGACCTGCAGTTCCTGCAGATACAGGGCTCGGGCCGCATCCGCCTGGACAACGGCCGCCAGCTGCGCATCGCCTATGCCGACCAGAACGGCCACCCTTACCGGCCGATCGGCCGCTGGCTGGTGGAGCAGGGCGAGCTGAAGAAGGAAGACGTCACCATGGACGCCATCCGCACCTGGGCCAACGCGCACCCGGCCCGCATTCCCGAACTGCTGGCCAGCAACCCCAGCTATGTGTTCTTCACCAAAGGCCCGGACGGCGACGAAGGCCCGCGCGGTTCGTTGAACGTGCCCCTCACCGCCGGTTACAGCGTTGCCGTGGACCGCACCGTGGTGCCGCTGGGCAGCCTGCTGTGGTTGTCGACCACGCGCCCGGACGGCAGCCCGGTGGTGCGCCCGGTGGCTGCACAGGACACCGGCGGCGCCATCGCCGGCGAAGTGCGCGCCGACCTCTACTGGGGCACCGGCGACGCCGCGGGCAAGTTGGCCGGCGACATGAAGCAGAAGGGCAACCTGTGGTTGCTGTGGCCCAAGGGTGCGGCACTGCCCCACACTCCCGTCGGCGGCTGAGGACACCCACATGGCACTCTGGTACCTGGTGGTCGGGGTGATGGTCCTGGAGATCGTGCTGCAACTGGCTTGGAGCCCGCTCTACTTCGGACTGGGCATCCGCCTGTTCAACGAGCGTATTCCCGCCACGGCGGAAATGCGCCACCGACTGGTGCTGAACTGCCTGGAGCGCGACGTGGCCACGCCGGACTGGATGCCGATGGTATTCCGTCCACTGCCGGATGGACGCATGGCGTTCCGCGAAAGCTTCTTCACCAGCTTCACCGGGCGCTACTACCCGGTAATGCGTGGCCTGGTGGTGGTGGACGCCAGGCGCAACCAGGTACGGGTGGAAGGCATCTGCAACTGGATGACCCTGGCCATTGCGGTGCTGTGCGTGGCCATGCCGATGGTGGTCGCCTCCACCTGGCCGATGCTGATGATGCTGGGGCTGTTCGTGTACTGCTATTTCATCCAGCGCCGCCGCTACCACGCGGTTGCCGAGGCCCTGCGCGAACAGATGCGTACCGAGCTGCCGGAAGCGATCATGCAGCTGCGGCGCAGTACCCGTTGACCCGACACCCCGCCCCCGCCAAAAGGACGTTGCCTTGAACACATCCACGTTCGTCAAGCGTGCACTTGTCATCTATGCGGCGGTGGTCAGCACCGTATTGCTGTGCGGAGCCGCCGCGTATGTCTCTTCCGATCGCTTCAAGACCATCGACGTGGAGCGCATCAACGTGCGCGAGCCCGATGGCACGCTGCGCATGGTCATCTCCAATCGGACAAGCTTTCCCGGGGCGATTGTCCAGGGCAAAGAAATGGCCCACGCGGGGCGCGCCGATACGGCCGGCATGCTGTTCTTCAACGACGAAGCCACGGAGAACGGCGGCGTGATCTTCGGTGGAAAGCGCGGTGCCGATGGGAAGGTCAACGCCTTCGGTCATCTCAGCTTCGACCAGTACGAGCAGGACCAGGTGATCAATATCGACCAGACCGAACACGGGGATCGCCGCAGCGCCGGGCTGGGCATCAACGACCGGCCGGCACAGTCACTGGACTACGCCGAGTTCGCACGCATCGAGGCGCTGCCTGCCGGCCCCGCCAAGGATGCGGCCTACAAGCGGCTGGAAGCGCAGGGCGCATTCGGCGCCCGGCGCCTCTATCTTGGCAAAGCCGACAACGATGCGGTGCTGACGATGCGCGATGCAGAGGGGCGCAAGCGGCTGGTGCTGACGGTCACGGCGGCAGGCGATGCCTCGATCCAGTTCCTGGATGCCCAGGAGAAGGTGGTACGCACGGTTACGCCGGCCCAGTAGAACTACTGAACTGCGCGCAGTGATTATGCGCAGGCCAGCTGCGCATGGGCGGGATAGCATTCCCGCTCCTGCTTTGGTTCGCGGAGACTCGGTCATGCATGAAGGGCTGCTCAAGAGCTGGAATGCCGGCCCTACGCGCCAGGCCATCATTGCCTTCGTCGCGCGGGTCACCCTGGAAGACGGACCCGACTACGTACCCCCTGCCGCACGCATCGCCGTGTTCGACAACGACGGCTGCCTGTGGTGCGAAAAGCCCATGCCGATCCAGGCCGATTTCCTGATGCGACGCATCGCCGAACAGGCCGAGGCAGACCCATCGCTGCGCGACAGGCAACCGTGGAAAGCCGTGCATGACAGGGACCAGGCCTGGCTGGGTGGCGTAATCACAAAACACTACGAGGGCGATGACACCACACTCAAAGAGATGGCGGCCGGGCTGCTGTCTGCCTATGTCGATGACGACGTCGAAGTGTTCGCCAGAAAAGCCGAGCAGTTCCTGCGCACTGCACAGAACCCGGTGCTGAAGCGACCCTATCTGAAGACCGCCTATGCTCCCATGCGCGAGCTGCTCAACTATCTGGAGGCGAACGGCTTCACCAACTACATCGTGTCGGGTGGCGGTCGCGATTTCATGCGCCCCATTACCAGTGAGCTGTACGGCGTCCCTCCCGAGCGCGTGGTGGGCACGACCGTGGCGCTGGAATACCGGGAAGACGCAGGTATCGGCAAGGTGGTCCACACCTCGAAGCTGGAAGTATTCGACGACGGCCCCAACAAGGTGGTGCGGATCTGGAGCAGGATCGGCGCCCGTCCGATCTTCGCGGCCGGAAACTCCAATGGCGACATCCAGATGCTGCAGTTCGCCACCCAAGGCGAGGGCGCCTCACTGGCCCTGCTGGTCACCCATGACGACGACCAGCGTGATATCGCCTACACCTCTGGCGCCCAGAAATCCGTCGCGCTGGCCAAGGAGCGAGGCTGGCCGCTGGTAAGCGTCCGCGATGACTGGGCAAAGGTCTTCGTAGAGTAAAGCCACGCCTACGACGTGTGGACGTCCGCGACCTATCTGCTCAGGAAGAGCGCCGCTACAGCCGGGTCCGCGGAGAACACGAACCGGTGCTGCAATTGTTCTCCCATCGGTTCATAACTGTGGACGGCACCGTATCTCCGAGCGGCAGGGTCTTTGACCAAGCGACGACTCCACGCTTCATGATCCGCCTGCGTAAGGGAGAGGACCGAGCCAATACAAAGGCTCAAGCCGCAGGTCAGGTCCTCGACCACGCCAAGCTGTCCTACGGCCCGCTCCAACACATCTCTGTGATGGCTGGCGAGCCTCTGCGCCTCCGTGCTTGTCTTCTCCTCGTCGAGCATGCTCGCAAGTGCGCTCGAGAACAGTGCGTTGTCTTCGAGCATTTCGCGCGATCGATCAATTGAGATGGAATCCTCCACGATCAACGTCGACTCGGTGGCAAGAAAACTGGAAATTGCGGAATCCTGAGCGATCTCGGCGTAGGCCAGTGCTGGCCCGGCTACAGAAGCAGAAGGCGCATCGCTGCCGGGTCTGGTCTCAGCGTCTTCCTGTCGTGCGTCCTCCCGTACGCTCGGCGCCGCACGCATCTCGCCAGGATATGCACCGATCTTGTCGGCTGCACACCCCGTTGACTGCAGAGCGAGTGCTACAAGCGTGAGCCGGCACGGCCAATTGATCATCTGAATATCCTCGTCTTCTATCTGTTGCGCCTCGGCGGCAGGGCGATGCCTTTGATGGCCGAATCGGTTGAGAACAAAAATCTGTTCTGAAGTTGATCCCCGTTCTTTTCAAGCGCGTGCAGCGTCACATGCCTTACAGCGGCAGGGTGCTCGTACAGGCGTTCTTGCCACGCGTCGTGATCTGCAAGGGATGGGGCGGACACCAGACCCATGCAAAGACTCACGCCGCAGGTCAGATCCTGGACAACACCTTGCTCTCCCACTGCACGCTCCAGCGCATTCCGGTAATGCCTGGCGAGATCCTGGGCTTCCATGCTCCTTCTCTCATCTTCGCGCATGCTCTGCATCGCTTTCGAGAAAAGCGCCATGGATTCCAGAAGGGGGTCTGCTCTTTCGGACGAGATGGCACCGTGCACGATGAATGCCGATTCGGTGACAAGGTACGCAGAGGCGCTCGGACGCTGTGCTGCTGCGTCAGAAGCCCGTGCAGGGTGACCCGCGAAGAGAAGGGCAGGATCAACGGCGGCCGGAATGACACCTGCGTCCCGGCTGGTGGCCTCCCACACGTCGGCCGGCCCGCGTAGATCACCGATATCTGTACCGACCGCTTCGGTTTGGCAGCCAACGCACTGCAGTACTGCGGCGACCAGAGCGCACCTGACCAGTCCAGCACCGGACAACCCTGTTCGTGATGCACCTGCGCTCATGGACGTTCCCAGCCGCTGACGGGACTGCCAGCGGAGGCAATGATCCAGCGCGGCGCCGCATCGCGCCTTCGTAGCGCTCCTAAATGCTCACGCCTCTTATGATGTGGATCAGCCCATGGGCTGCTGGTCCCGTTCGTGGTGAAGTACGGGTTCTAGGTGGCGCTTGCGGTGTCGCCTGTGCTGATGCCAGCGGCAACTTCGGTGCTGCGTATCTGCTGCTGTCCGGCGGGTTCACCGGCATCTTCATTGGTAAGTACTGCCGTTGTCTTCAGCGCTGCGCAAGGGTATGCCCAGCAATCTGGGCCCGGTACCCTGAGGCAGGGAGGAGCCTGGGCGTTGCAGGGTCCACTGTACGCTGGATTGTTGGCCGGACCCGGCCGCCCTAAAATCGAGCTGCATCAAGGGGGAGAGCACGCGGTACGGTGTTTTGTCTATAAGTCTTGTAGCCGGACCCTCGGGGCCGTCTATTGGGTATTGGGCTACATAAGTGACTTGATCCTTATGGAGCTTCCTCAAAGAGAAATCAAATGCGCTATTGGGTCTTATTGGTACTGTTTCTGCTGGCAGGACCCGCGGTGGCCGCAAAGCGCTATACCGCGCCGTCGGACGCCGACACACAAGTTCAAGTTTCAGTCCCTTGGCTGCAGGAAAAGAGAGGGCTGGACGATTGGTCCAACCTCACTGTGTGGGACTTCACAGACAATCCTGCAGGAGAGATGCTCGGAATAATGAAGTTCCGGACCAAAAGCAAAGATCAGACTGTGCTGCTTCGCTCTGGTCGCAAGATCCAGCTTGTCATGCACACTATGGAGTCAAGCTTTGGGCAGGTTACAGAATGCGGCGTGGCACTGACCTTCAATCCTGAGAAGGCTGGCCACTACATGCTTACATTTGAGTACCCGGTGCAAGCCGCGCAGGATGGAGCTGGATGCCGCTCCATTTTGAGCGATCTCGCTGCAACAGATCCGGCCCAGGCTGTTGTTGTCGAATTCACGGCGCCGGCAACAACGCAGATTTATACGGCCAGGGTCAATATCAGTCATTGATGATTGGCAGGTCCCGGCTTAACAATGTATGGGTGCATACAGCACTGACGTTGCCAAACCGTCCAAGCGCGACACGGCGGTCGGACACCCCGTTCCCCCACTTTTGCACTACATTGGTGCAATGACCGCCGCTCCACCGTCTCCGTCCCTTGATGTGCTTGGCACCCCCGTCGCCTGGGCCGATGCCGAAGGCCGTGTTGCCGGCTGCAACCCGGCGTTTGCACGCTGGCTGGGGGTGAGCGTCCGGCGCCTGCTGGGCCAGCCGCTGGCCTCGCTGGAAGTCCAGGGCGAGGCCCTGGCCCATTTCGTGGCGCGTGGCGAACGCGACACCCTGCGCCTGCACCGGCTGGCTCTGGCCCTGCCCGGCGAGGCGCCCCGCTTCGCCGAGGGATGGCTGAGCCGGCATGACGAGGACGGCTGGTTGCTGGAGGCGCACCCGGTCGATGAATTCCCCGGGTTGGACCCTACCCAGGCCCTTCCCAGCGCCCTGAGCGCGGCGTTGAAGGGGCTGGCCCACGAGCTCCGCAACCCGCTCGCCGGCCTCAAGGGTGCGGCCCAGCTGCTGGCCCGGCGCAGTGCCAACCGCGACCCCGAGGAGCGCGAGCTGATCGAGCTGATCGGTTCGGAAATCGAGCGCCTGAATGGCCTGCTGGAGCAACTGCTGTCGCCGGCGCCGGCCGCACCGCACGCCCCGCTCAACATCCACGCCTCGCTGGAGCGCGTGCTGCGCCTGGCCGAAAGCGAGGGCGGCTGGGCGGTGCGGCTGCAGCGCGACTACGACCCCAGCATTCCTGAATTCGACGGCGACGCCGACCGCCTGACCCAGGCGGTGTGGAACCTGGTGCGCAATGCCATCCAGGCTGGCGCCGGCACGGTCACCCTGCGCACCCGGGTGGAACACGGCGTGCGCATCGGCGACCAGCTGCAGCCGATGGCGCTGCGTCTGGAAATCGCTGACGACGGCCGGGGCGTACCCGAGGCGCTGGCTGAACACCTGTTCCTGCCGCTGGTGAGCGGCCGCGCCGAAGGCACCGGCCTCGGCCTGGCGCTGGCCCAGCAGGTGGCACGCGAGCACCGTGGCACGCTGACCTACCGCTCGCGCCCGGGCCACACCGTATTCACCGTGCAGCTGCCGATCGGGCAGGGCACCCCCGCTGCCGAGGAGACCGCGCATGGCGGATGAACGCCCCGCTGCTGCCCAGCGTGTATGGGTAGTGGACGACGACCGCGCGGTGCGTTTCGTACTGTGCACCGCGCTGCGCGATGCGGGCTACGCCGTGGAAGGGTTCGACGGCGCCGCGGCGGCGCTGGACATGCTCGCCGGGCAATCGCCACCGGACCTGCTGTTCACCGACGTGCGCATGCCCGGCGATGACGGGCTGGTGCTGCTGGACAAGCTGAAGGCCGCGCACCCGCAGCTGCCGGTGATCGTGATGTCGGCCTACACCGACGTGGCCAGCACCGCCGGCGCGTTCCGCGGCGGTGCGCAGGAGTTCCTGTCCAAGCCGTTCGACCTGGATGACGCGGTGGCACTGGCCCAGCGCGTGCTGCCCGCACCGGACACCGCGGTGGCCGAGCGCAGCACGGTCGCCGTGGACGCCGCTCCCGACCAGCGCCCGCAGCTGGTCGGCGACACCCCGGCGATGCGGGCGCTGTTCCGCGCCATCGGCCGGCTGGCGCAGGCGCCGCTGTCGGTGCTGATCAACGGCGAGACCGGTACCGGCAAGGAGCTGGTTGCGCATGCGCTGCACCACGAATCGCCGCGTGCGCAGGGCCCGTTCGTGGCGCTCAACACCGCAGCCATTCCTTCCGAGCTGCTGGAAAGCGAACTGTTCGGCCACGAGGCCGGTGCCTTCACCGGCGCACAGCGCCGGCACGTGGGGCGTTTCGAGCAGGCCGACGGCGGCACGCTGTTCCTGGATGAAATCGGCGACATGCCGCTGCCGCTGCAGACCCGCCTGCTGCGTGTGCTGGCCGAAGGCGAGTTCTTCCGCGTCGGCGGTCGCGAGCTGATCCGTGTGGACGTACGCGTCATCGCCGCTACCCACCAGGACCTGGAAACACTGGTGGCGCACGGCCGTTTCCGCGCCGACCTGCTGCACCGGCTGGACGTGGTGCGGCTGCGCCTGCCACCGCTGCGCGAGCGTCGCGAGGATATCGCGCAACTGGCCGACACCTTCCTGGCCGCCGCCGCACGCAAGCTGGATACCCCGCCCAAACGTCTCACCGCCGCCGCGTTGCAGGCGCTGCGCGAACACGACTGGCCGGGCAATGTGCGCGAGCTGGAAAACGTGTGCTGGCGGATGGCCGCGCTGGCGGCCTCGGACACCATCGGCGTGGCCGATGTGGACAGCGCCCTGCATCGCGGCGCCGGCGCCCGGGCTCGCACCCATGGCGACCCCGGCCAGTGGGAAACCCTGCTCTCGGCCTGGGCCCGGCAACGTCTGGCCGAGGGCGCCGAAGGCCTGCACGCGCAGGTGCGCGAGCGGGTCGACCAGGCGTTGCTGGAGGCGGCGCTGCAGATCACCCACGGCCGCCGTGCCGAAGCCGCCGCGCGCCTGGGCATGGGGCGCAATACCCTGACCCGCAAGCTCGGCGCCGGGCGCCGGCGCGGCGGATGAATTCCGGTTCACCCCATGTGGGCGCCATGTCGCGGCGCCTTTCATGGTGCGTGGACGAGCCTGACGTTAGTTTGCACCCAAGGAGTTACCCGATGCGTCGTTCCCGTCTTGCCCTGTTGATGCCGTCATTGCTGGTGCTGGCCGCCTGCGGCAGCGCACCCGAGCAGCGCACCGCGCCGGTGCCCAGCGTGCCGGTAGTGAGCACTGCCAAGCTGGCCGAAGCCAACCTGGCGCCAGCCTCGGCCAGCATCGTCAGCGGCCGGCTGGCGCTGGTGCCCGATGCACGCGGTGTGCACATCACCGGGACCATCGGCGGGCTGCAGCCGCTGCAGACCGCCGCGTTCCACGTGCATGAGCGCGGCGACTGCAGTGCCGTTGACGCCAGCAGCGCCGGTGGTCATTTCAATCCGGCCAACCAGCCGCATGGCCGCAACAGCGCCGGTGCGCATCACGCCGGCGACATGGACAACCTGCGCGCCGACGCGCAGGGCCGGGTCAGCGTCGATGTCCGTCTTCCCGGCGTTACCCTTGGTGGCGGTGCAGCCACCGATATCGTAGGCCGTGCGCTGGTGGTCCACGCCAACGCCGACGATTACCGCAGCCAGCCGGCCGGCAACGCCGGCGCCCGTATCGCCTGCGGCGTCATCCGGGTCACGCGCTGAACGCGCTGATCCCCGACGTCGCTTTTTCCTCTGGTTACCGCAAGGAGATCCACATGCGTCTGATCCATACCTCGCTGTTCGCCGCCATCGCCGCGATCGGCCTCACCGCCTGCAACAAGCCGGCCGATGCGCCCGCCGCCGATCCGGCTGCCGCTACTCCGCCGATCGCCGAAACCGCGCGCACCACTGAAGCCCCGCCGGCGATGACCAGCGAAGCGCACGCCAACCACAGCGCGGTGGCCGAGCTGGCACCGACCCAGGGCAATGACGTCAAGGGCAACGTGACCTTCAGCGTGGTCGACGGCAAGGTCCACGTGAAGGGCCAGGTCAGCGGCCTCAAGCCGGACAGCGAGCACGGCTTCCACATCCATGAGAAGGGCGACTGCAGCGCGCCGAACGGCGACAGCGCCGGCGGCCACTTCAACCCGAGCAAGGAAGACCACGGCAACGTGGCCACCACCCCGCACCACGGCGGCGACATGCCCAACATCAAGGCCGACGCCCAGGGCAATGCCGTGGTGGATGCCGACGTCTCGACCAACGTCAACATCGGCGAAGGCAATGACAACGACATCATCGGCCGTGGCCTGATCGTCCATGCCGATCCGGACGACTACAAGACCCAGCCGACCGGCAACGCTGGCGCCCGTCTGGCCTGCGCGGTGATCAAAGCCGCTCCCTGACCGGTAGCGCCGGCCGTCGGCCGGCGACACCCGAACGCACAACGCCGGCATCCGCCGGCGTTGTCGTTTCCATGCCCCTGCAGCGGCTACCCGCCAGGGCGACTTATCGCGCGCTTCAGGTACGCATCGAGGCGGGCGCAGCCTTCGGGGGTGCTTTCGCACAGCGTGGCCCACGCCTGTCGGCGACGAACCAGTTCGCCATCGGGCACATAGGTGCGCAGGCGGGCTACTGAGGGCGCCATCGGATGCGGCGCGGTGAAGATCAGCCACGTCCTCGACGTAAATGCAGGATCGTCCACCACAGACGCCTTGGTCGACTGGTACGCCAGCATGCCCGGCTCCAGCGGCAGACCCTTCAATACCTCCACGTCGCTGCGCTTGGGCAGGCCGTCGATGAAGCCGGTGACGGTGGTGAATTCCAACGGGACCTTGTCGGCTTCATTGCCAAGGATGTCGCTGTATTCGGCCCAGGCGCCTGCGGACGCCATCATTCCAAGCGCCAGCGCCGCGAGCGGCCCCATACGTACCAGCGCGGCACGGCAGTGTGATGCGTGCATCCGGTTTCCCCTGTCAGTTCAAGCGGAAGTTGACTGGCACTTCCTGGCCGGGTTCGGCGTCTTCCATGCCGGCGTCGCAGTCGAAGGACCAGCGTCTGGCTGCGGTCATCGCGGCCTCATCCAGCACGGTCGATCCACTGCTTTGCGCGATGATGACGTGCCGCGCAACCAGGCCGTCGCCTTGCGGGTACAGTCCAAGCAGCACGTCGCCTTCCGTGCCGGCCTTGAATGCCTCGGGCGGATAGCGCGGAGGGTTGAAACCCTTGACGGTCAGGTTCATCTTGCAGTGCTGTGCAGGCTGGTGCAGCACCCACTCGGCAATGCCGCCCTGGTCGCCATCGCAACGGTACTTCCAGCGCATCGCGCTGCGGCGGGTGGCGTCGGTACTGGTTGCCCCGTCCACGGAAGCCTCAATTGGGTTGCCCTGCGCATCGACAACGACGCGCAGGCTCACATCGTGAGCCTGCTGGGCCGCATGGGGGTAAGTTGTCCGGCCCACCAGAGCCGGGAGCACCTGCTGGGACTCAGGATCCACGTGGCACTGTGCCGCGGCCATCGCCGGCAACGGCGTCAGGCAGGCGAGCAGAAGCGCCGCAACGGGCGCATGGCGAAGCAGCTGCATCATCTCGGCATCCTTGTCGTTCCGTGCTCCAATCCAGCGTGTTCCAATCCAGCGTGCTTCCAGCCAGCGTGCTCCCAGCCAGTCAGCGCGCCAACAGATCCCGCGCATTCTGCCCTGCTTCGCAATGCACGAACAGCACCGGCAGGCCGTGGGCTTCCAGCACCGCGGCCATCTGCCGCTGGCGCATCAGGTACTGGTCGTAGATGCCCTGCAGGCGGTCGCAGTCACCGGTGCCGTGGCTGTAGAAATTGCACCAGCCGGCCGGGTCGAACAGCGCCATACGCACTTCGCCGTCAGCGTATCGAAGCAGCGGTTCCGGCGCCTGATCCAGCCACTGCTCTTCCTGCGGAGCCATCAGCGCGGTTTCGATCAGCGGCCACAGCGCGGCCAGGCCCTGATTGTCGTACTGCATCGACATCATCGCGGCGAGATCATTCACCGTGAAGTAGCGGGCATGTTCGATCTGCGCGCCGAAGGCGTTCTGCGCCTGCAGGGCGGTGTCGGCCTGCGCCATGCCCTGGGCCAGCAGGACCTCTTCCAGCGCCTCGGCCACGGCGGTGGTCTGGGCCACTTCGGTACCGGTCAGCAGGAACGGCACCACCCGCAGTCCACCGCCGGTCAGGCTGGCGTCGGCCTGGAAGGGCAGCGGAATCTCGCCATCGGCGCCGGCGCCGAACGCCAGCAGGCGCGGGCCTTCATTGCGGCCGGGCGCGCGCATCTGCAGTTCTTCCAGGCGGCGGTGGATCGGCCAGCCGGGGCGCAGGACCTCGGCCGGGTCGAAATGGGCGCCGGCGAACACGAAGTCCAGCCCGCTGACGCCGGGCACCAGTTTGGCCAGGTCGCGGCCAACGCGGTCGGCCAGCTCGCCGGCCTGCGCGGAAGTAAGGGCGGCATTGCGCGGGGCGTCTCCGCCGGCCAGTTCCAATGCCAGTACGCCAAGGGCATTCATGCCGGGGTCGGGTTTGCTCATGGGTTCACGGTTGGCCCATCACAGGGCGGCAGCTACACNTGC
>Ga0055530_10000287_pt1 | contig 45977 bp, 58 predicted proteins | sample Araplavi_mTSA_r2_FD_55009 | JGI IMG/M metagenome (GOLD analysis project Ga0055530, IMG submission 55009) | Arabidopsis root microbial communities from North Carolina, USA - plate scrape MF_Cvi_mTSA_r2 | ecosystem: Host-associated > Plants > Roots > Endosphere | place: USA: North Carolina... | reverse complement strand
TCAACCATAAACCCGAATGTGACGACTTTCGAAACAGCTGATGCACGATCTTGGGTATTGCCAGCCCCCTATTCGCCCTTATCGTGTTCCCGAAGGGGACAAAACACGAAGGGGGTGCTCCCAAAATGCTCAGAAGAGAATTTTTATCGGTGACGGCTGGGGCTGCAATTGGCCCGAAGGCTGTTCGCGGTGCTCGCCTGGACGAGCTTATAAGCCAGCTTGAACCTCTCGTAAGAGCCCAAATACCTGGCATCAAATCTTTTGAAATCACATACGACCCAGAAGACCCAAAGGTTCCGCTAGTCATCCTAGCGATGAGGGTTTAGCCCGTCTTCAGCATGGTCTCCACAACGGCGATAATCTGCACCCGACGCTCGGGAGTGGCCATCCTCAATTGCTGTTCTATGGACCAAACTGCTCCCTCGCGAAGAGGATCGCGCATCAAGAGATCGGCCGGCTGGCAGCCAAGAGCATCTGCCAGCGCCTCAAGCATAGGCTGACTATAGCCCTGCTTCCCTGTTTCGAGTTGGGAAATCGTCGAGGTGGCTACGTCCACACGGCTCGCCAACTGTTCCTGCGTCAACGCGCGGTGCTTCCGCCATTGCTTGATGAAATGGCGGGGGCCAGCGTCTGGTTTGAAGTTCGTGCGGACTCGCGTTCCCATGTCTTGAATTTTCGCCCTGATAAAAAAATCAATCCATAGCGGCTGACTGAAAACTTTTCGCTTGACTGAATTTCGTTTTGACTGAATATGGGGGTATGGAAAAGCTAATCGAATTCTTCAAAGCAAATCGCGGAATGCAAAAGAGGCTTGCCGACCATCTCGGCTTGCAGCCTTCGACAGTCTCGCAATGGCGCTCTGTGCCGGTCGAGCATCTCGCCGAGGTCGAGGACTTCACAGGCATTCCTCGCGCACAACTGCTTCCTGATGCGTTCCGGTCGGCGAGGGAGAGCGCAGCATGAGCGCCAAGCACATCTACTTCATCAAGCCAGTCGGAAGCGTGGGACCGATCAAGATCGGATGCTCCATGTTCGTCGATAACAGGCTGAAGGCAATCGCTCTTTGGTCGCCCTATCCGCTTGAGGTCATTTACCAGGAAGAAGGGGGGCACGATGTCGAGCGCAAGCTCCATAAGTGCTTCGCCGATCTTCATTCTCACCACGAGTGGTTTCATCCCGGCGAACGGCTTCTCAAGGCAATATCTCTGCTCAAGGAAGGGATGAAGATATCCGAGGCGATCGATCTCTCTGATGAGAGAGGGATTATCAATCACGGAGGACTCGGGAAGGGGTCCAAGCCTGAAACTGAGATACGCAAAGGGTTCCGGAGCTATAAGGCCAAGGTTCGGTGCGCTGTAGATAGGGCTCAGAGGGTGACAAAAACCAGAAGGTTCACGCCCGAAGACATCAAGGCAATCATCGATAAGTGGGACGGCTTTGTTGATTGGGGGCAACCGCATAACCCAATACGACCGAGCGCCGAAGAGTTCCGACGCCTCGATGAGTTCGTTGCTGATCCTGTTCTTCATTGCCTCACTTATCGCCAGTGGAGGGCCGCAGCATGACCGACACAGTAACCCTCGTTAACGAAGAGGCCGGCGTCGATTGCTGGAGCAAGGACATAGATTCCGCTCCCTGCGGTCATTGGCGACACTCTGAGCAGAAGTCTGGCGAAAAGGTGAAGGTCGTCACGGAGCATGTTCATGAGAACGTTTGGCTCTGGACGAAGTGCGGCAAGAAACTTCTGTCGCGCTGGCTGCCGCCGAACAAGTTCACGCCTAAGGGCAGGTGGGACGGCCTCGGTACTCATGAGCAACCTGTGGCTTGGCATCCGTATTTCATCCCGGCCGATCCTATCTTCTCCAAAGCCATTACTGCGGCAGAGGAGGCGGATCGATGAGCGAGGCCATACCCGACGACATCATGGAAGCGGCCGAAGAGGCTCTGGATAACCTTCTCTGCAATTGCGCCGAGTCTTGTGGCGGTTCTGCCGGTCTCCGCGCTGCTTCGATCAAGGAAATAGCCTTGGCAATTCTCGCCGAACGCAACCGCCGTCAACCGGAAGAACCTTCGACCTTTGAGAGGATCATGAAATGAGCGAACAACTCGCCCTGAATATCTATCAGTTCCTTGCATGGTCATTCATCTGCGTTGTCTGCGGCATGTTCTTTGGCGCTGGCGTCTATGCGTTCCTATGCCATTGGCTCGAAAGCCGAGGCTACAAGGCGCAGGACCACGACGCTCAGCAGCAGGAATACGATGATCTTTTCGGCACAGGAACGGTCGTAGAGGCCGGTACGCTGCGCATCCAATAATTCATCTACCTGCCGGCGCCCCTCCCTCCGAACCGGCAGTTAGGCTAGCCCGTCTCCTCTGTCTCCCTCCGAAGAGTTGAGATGGGCTAGCACCCTAATCCGGGGCAAGTCGCTAGAAAGTCTCATTACGACCGCGTGAGTGACCTGACCCAGTGAAATGAATGAGGAATCCTCGGCGTCATGATTGGCGTCTGCGCCTTTGGATTCCTGGTCGTCAGTGTGAATGCTCCTGAGGTTCATAGCTTCCGTCCTTTCTGACGGTTTCAGTGAACCACAGGGAGTTTCGGAAATGTCCGAAAAGGATTCGGAGAAGTCCAAAATGTCAGTAGCTGTTTTTTGCCAAGGCGCGTTGAAGAACGAGATAGCTCCTCCGAGCCTCGGGAACATGCAGCGGCGCATTCAGATCGCAGCCACCAAACTCAGGTGGTCGTACAGCAGAACCAAGGATGCTTGGTATGCTGACCCCCGTATATCAATCAAACCCGAAGAGCTGTTCCGCATCGAGGAAGTCAGCGGGCTTGTCTACGAAGCACGTCAGGAGGTGCGGAAGAATGATGACGCAATCGCAAGAGCCGAAGCTCTCCTCGGGAGCCAGGATCCGCATCTCCTTGGCGAGATTGTTGCTGCGTTGCTCCAGATGGTTGGCATTCAAAATCGCACCGGAGCTTAGGGACGAAGAATGAAGAGGCGCGGCTTTCTCGGATTCCTAGGTGGCGCGGTAGCGGTTGGACCGGCGACAGCAAAGGCTGCTGTGGCTGAACTGCCGAAAGGTCTTGGCGCCATTGGCCCTATGCCGCCAATGGGTGGCTTTTATGGCAATACCATATCGCAGGCGGTTGACGGTGGTGACTGGCGCCTGAAGGAGATAGCCAGCCTCAAGCGGTTCCTTTCCGGTGAACTGACCGACGAGGAGAAAGAGCAAGAGAAGCGTCGGCGTCTGAATTTCGTTTACAACTCGATAAATCAGAACGTCGCTGGCCTCCATTCTGTGTCGGGCGTCCACAAGATGCGCATGTTCGATGAGCAGATGTTCCGCCTCAATGCCAGGATCGAGCGTTCAGAGCGCAAGGGATATCTGGCTCGGCTGCTTAGAGAGGCGGCTCAATAATGCCGGCCCGCGTCCCTGAAAAGATCGCCTTCCTTAACGACGAGCTTACCGGCCTCCGGTCTCGCATGGCAGGAGAGCCGAACGCCACGCAAAGGCAGAAGCTGGAGATGTGGACCGATATCCGGGACGACTACGCGAAGTCTATGGAAGCAGCGCGCAAGCGTGAGGAGGCGGCATGATCAAGCTTGAACTCCCGTTTCCGCCATCTGTGAACTCTGCCTATGCCAACGGCGGCAATAAGCGCGGCCGGCACAAGACAGCACAGTATGTCGATTGGATCCGCCTTGCCTCCACAAAGGTCAAGGAAGGCCATCGCCAGGGAATGGGGCCATACAGCCTACAGATCGCGTTAGAGCGCCCAGACAAGCGCGCTCGGGACCTTGGGAATTACGAAAAGGCCCTGTCTGATTTTCTCGTCATGCACGGCATCGTGAAGGACGACAGCTATTGCCGGCGCCTCACGATGTACTGGACGGAAAACCTGCCGGCGCCGTGTGTGCTCATCATTCAACCCGCAGAAGAAGGTTTGGCAGCATGAATGCGCCTGTATCAGCACGTGGCCTATTCCGCGCCACCGGCAAGAAATCGAAGCCAGTCGCCATGCTTGACCTAGAGGGCAATATCGTCAAGGGCGCAGCATTGGAGCGTGAGCCTGATGAATTCTACCCGACGCCGCCAGAGCCGACGCGCGCCTTCCTCCATGCAGAGCTGAACCAGATTCGCTCATACGGCAAGGTGTGGGAGCCAGCAGCAGGCGACGGTGCGATGGTCCGAGAAATGCAGGTCATGGGTCTCGATGTCTTTGCATCCGATCTGGTTGACCGTGGCTGCGGCGCTGAAATCGCCTCGTTCTATGACTTCGATGAGGCTCCAGCGCCGGCCATAGTGACAAACCCGCCCTTCGCTGAATGCAATGAGCGCGACGGTAAAGGCCGCTGGATTTGGCACGCACTCGATAATCTCGGCGTCGATTACATGGCGCTTCTGATGAACTGGTCATGGCCGGGGGCAGGCGGACATGCTGGCTTGTGGGCCAAGCATCCCCCGGCACGTGTCTATCTCATGCGCTGGAAGATCGATTTCACCGGGCAGGGCGCCCCGCCAATGCTCAATGGCTGGTTTGTCTGGGACAAGCGGCACAAGGGCGAAACGGTTCTGCGCATGCTCGATCGCAACGATGCAAGACAGGGAGAATTGCTGTGACCAAGGAAGAACAATTCGAATCGTTCTGGAAATCGTACCCGCGCCGCGTAGCCAAAGGCGCAGCCCGTAAGGCTTGGGATAAGGCCATCAAGAAAACCACCCTCGAAAACATGCTCAAGGCGATCACCGAATACGTCGCCAAGAAGCCCGAGAAGATTGACTTCAAGCACCCTGCGACTTGGCTCAATGGGGAGTGCTGGGATGACGAGTGGGAACCGGTTCAAGCGCGTGTCCAGCGCCCATCGTTCGCCAACTACGGCCGTCCAGAGCCTATCAAGCCTCAAGAGCCCGCATCAGCCAAGATTGATCCCGAGCGTCGGCGTAAGATTGCTGAACTGGCCCGCCAAGCAGTGAGGACCATGCAGTGAAGGTCAACGAAGAGGCTCTAGATAAGGCAGCCCGCGAGGGATACGCAGTTCGGTGCAAAACAAATGGTCCGCGCGTCCTCGCTCGATACGCCTCAGATGACATCATGGCGATGCAGTTGAAAGACGATCGCACGATCATTCAAGCCTACCTCGATGCGACGTCCGAGGCGAATTGGCAACCAATCGAGACCGCGCCGAAGGATTGGACCGACATTCTCCTGTTTGATCCCGATTACCCCAGTGACCATAGGAAGGTATTTGAGGGGTATTTCGACGCAGATTTAGAGTGCTGGCGTGCTGCGGACACTGGTCTTCGGCGGGAGATATTTCCGACCCACTGGCAACCCCTCCCGGAGCCACCGAAATGAAAGACCTCCGCCAATCCCAACTCTCCCAAATGCACAGAGAGAAAAGAGCCCTCATAGCCTCGGGCGTGGATAGGGACCGGTGGCTAGCGAAGGGCAAAGCGAAAGAGTTCCCGCCAGGCAGTACGCATGCATGGGCGAGAGATGAAGTCTGGGGCCCTATCGGCTCGAAGGAGAATATCAATGCAGCATGACACACAGTTTGCCAAGCAGGTACATCACTACGCCGCGGTACGTGATAGGCTCATGAACCCGAAGAATTCTGTTCGCTCCGTTGTGAACATCTCAACCGACCATCATAAGCAGGTCAATGAGCTGCGGCGTCAAATCGAGGCCATGGCTGCTGAGTTGGACGGCAGAAAATCCGAAGCAGCCCAGCAGATCCAGGCGAAGCAAGAGGTGATAGACCGGCTTCTCTTGGATTTGGCAGATGCTCATGCTCGCATCCTGTCTCAGGCAGAAAAGCTCAGTACTTATGGTGAAAGTGAGGTGATCGGCGAGGGGCTTAAGGAATACCGCCGCCCGGTCAAGGATATCATCGCCGAGGTATTGCGTGATTTCCCTGACGTTACATGGGCCGAAGTCCAAGGGATACGCCGTACTCGTCACCTTATCCCGCCTCGCCAGCGTTGCATGTACGAAGTGTATAAACAGCGCCCTGATCTCTCACTGCCGGCAGTTGGAAAGATTTTTGGCGGTCGCGATCACACGACAATTTTGCATGCAGTGCACAAGGTTACGGCCCAGCGAGAAGGGAAAGCAGCATGAGCAGTGACGCATACATCAAGATCGGGGAATTTGTCCTTCGCGGTTGGCAAGCAGATGCATTCGCCGCTCTGTTGGTTTGCCTGATCTTCAGCGCTGGCATTGCTCTCGGCTATGCGTTGTGGGGCTGGCAATGAGCACGATGGTCGAGAAAGTTGCCCAGGCGATCACGGACGCATTCACGAACGGAAACGTGCAGTTCGAGGATGTGGAGGAGCATCACAGGCGCCCGTACTTGGAGGCCGCCCGCGCCGCCATAGAGGCGATGATGGAGCCGACAGAGGGAATGCTGATTGCGGGACGAGATGTGGACGTGGTGAACGAGACGTACGACATCTTCACCGCCATGATCCAAGCGGCCCTCAAGGAGGAAGCATGACCTCACAAGCCTCTCGTCTCAGAGCTAAGCGCATCAAGCAAGGCCGTCCACGCAAGCAGGGCGTACCCCGCCACCCATGCGGACAGATAGACAAGAACTACGCCAGGGAAGAAACAGAACGCGAGGTGAAGTCGATCGTCATGGAAGCACGCACCCGAGTTCATAAGCTTCAGCACGTCCCGGCCAATGATGTAGGCGAGTACGGCGGGTACACGGCAGGGCGCCTCTTTATCGACGGTAAGATCAACAAGGAGCAGCTAAACGCCGGCAACCAGTACGCCATCGTTGCACTTCGCTATTGCCTCGCAGTGGGCCTCCCGTTCCCCACGGCACGCGCTCAAGAGCTTGGCAAGGTCAAGGGATACGCAGGCGAGGAAACCCAAACAGCGCAGGAGAGGGCCACACGTGCATCGAACGAGATGATGCGCCTCATCGGCATTCTGAAGGGCTGCAGTGAAGGACCACAGGTAAAGCAGACGATACATAATCTGTTCGTTATGGATGCTGAGGCCATGCGCTTGATGCCAGACCGTCAAATGGAATGGCTAAGGCGTGGATTGAATGAGCTTATCTATCAGGATGGCTTGCGCAAGTACGGCAAATCGGGTATTACCGTAAGTCAATGATCAGACATGCGTCTGGTTATGAATTTCCAGTTTGGATTGGTGGGCTATCTCCTGGTGGGCGCAGGGTTACGGATGCTTCCGTATAGCCGCATGGATAAACGAGGCATCGTAAGCGGTTCGAGAGCCGCCACCATTCCAAAGCCATTCGCCGCATAGGCGGCAACGAACTCCGGTCCGTGTGTCGGTAACCAAGCAGCGCTTTAGCTGCGCCGGATGCACCATTCACAGCCCCGTCCCCGGATAACCCGAGGGCGGGGTTTTCTCGTTCCCATCAGCTCCGACAAGCTGAAAGAAGTTGCGCAACGGGCGGGCGGGATGTCGGTCCCGCTCGTCCATCCTTCCGACAAAGGATAAAGCAAATGAGTGATTTTATTCTGGCAGACAGGCATAGAACGGCCTTAGGTACCATGATCTATGGCGAAGGCTTGCTCTCATATTCTGAGATGATCGTAGGCTTTAAGCCTGACGGAACTATCGAGTTCGGAGAGAAATACCGCGACAACCCAGACGCTGCCGCTCAAGCGTTTATGGAATTCGTCTGCAAACAGTGGCCTGAGCTTGTCGCCCCGGTAGACCTTCTGAGGAAGGTATATATCGCTGGCTTCAATTCCGCAGGCGAAGGATTCAACGGTGAATATGGGGCAGACATTGAGAACCCAGGGAAAGGTCATCCTCTCTGGCAGAGGGATATGGATGAGTTCATATCTTCAGTGATCCCAAAGCCAACGGGAGGGAAGGGATGAGCAACGGTCTTGTCACCTGCGAGAAATGCGCAGGAACTGGCTTTGCCGACAAGATTGGCCGCGGCGCCTTCGCTCCTGGCACTTGCGAGCCTTGCAAGTGCTCCGGCTGGGTTGACCCGAAGACCGGCAAGCGCTGACCAACCCAACAACAGGGAAGTGAGATGACGCTGTTCCAAGACAACAGCCAGCACTGGCTTCTCTCCGAAGATTTGATGACGGATGGCGGGACAGGCCCTAACCGGCGTTTCCGCGTTGACGTAGGACAGACAGGCTTCTTCGCCGGCCGTGAGTTCCGCACGTTCAAGGAACTGAACATCGCCATTTCTTCGACGTATGTCATTAAGGCTGTTGTCCCGATCAACGTGATTCTGTTCGGGCTGGCTGTCCAGGCTGAAGCGGGTCATTTGCGATTGGCAACAGTTGTCGGCGGTACGGAAGGCGGCACTTTCTCAGAAACACTGCCGATCTTCGGGCGCAACAACATGAGCGAGCGCCCGACGCCGTTCTATACGACCCAGATCGCCCTTACAGCGGGCGGCACACATACAGGCGGAACGGAAATCGACGTTCTCAGGCTCAAGGCCAACAACAACACGAACCAAGCATTTACGGTAGGCGCTGAGGGCGGGGACGAGCGCGGCGTGGCAGCTGCCACCTATTATTTCCGATTGCAGAACCTGAGCGCGACAGACGCGATTACGGGCGTATTCAGTGCAAGGTGGGAGGAGCGTCCTTAGTGACAGCCACAATCTCATTCCTTCCAAAGCCCAAAGAATACCTCTGGTCTCCACACCCAGACATCACAGCATATGAGCTTGCCTCGTGCCTCACGCTGATGATGGCATCTGTCCATGGTGGCGCATCATCGATCGAAGCAGCGTATGTTTTGCTCCCAGAGGCGGCCAAAAGACATTGGCAGGTAGTGGAAGACGCCGAAGTGGCGCAGTTCGCTTAAAGGCCCGCGGCTTTTCGAAGCGCTTCATTCATTCGGGTTTGCCAGCCTTCGCCGGCAGCTTTGAAATGCTCGATAACATCAGGATCAAGGCGCAGCGTCAGGAGCTTCTTAGCATTCGGGTCTGGCTTTCTTCCCGGCCTATTCTTCGGGTGAACCCCTTCTGCGGGGGCTAGGCTTTGAATGGCTTTGACCTTTTGGGCATAAGCCTCAGCCTTCACTTCGGCATTGCGTTTGATCTGATGGAATAGGGCCATAGTGCAATCCTTTCCTGTAACTACGGTAATTATAAGCTGTAGTTACGGAAATTCAATACATCATCTAAAGTAGAGTGGATTAGACAGGTAAGCCTATGGCTCAGGGACACAAAACAGGTGGTCGGCAAAAGGGAACGCCGAACAAAACAACCGCTCTGTTGAAGGACTCGATCCTGAAGGCTGGCGAATTGGCCGGCAAAGAGTTCGGCAACGATGGGCTTGTCTCGTATCTTGAAGCTCAGGCGAAGTTAAACCCGGGCCCGTTTATGGCGCTGCTGGGCAAAGTCTTGCCGACGCAGGTCGAGGGCGGCATGAACGTTAATTTCGTTGTGAGCGGCGAGCCAGTATCTGAGGACGCTTGGCTGAAGCAGAATGCAGCCGAAGACTAAGTTCGCATGGGCTCCTCAAGCCGGCCCGCAAAAGGCGCTTGTTGATTGCCCCTTCCGAGAAATCTTCTTCGGTGGCGCTCGTGGGGGCGGGAAGACTGACGGCGTTCTAGGCAAATACGCCATCAAAGCGGCTCGATACGGTGACGGCTTCAATGCGCTGTTCTGCCGTCGTGAGCTTCCAATGCTCGACGACGCGATTGAGCGCAGCAAGGAGATTTACGGGAAGATCGGCGCGCAATGGAATGACCAGAAGAAGACGTGGTTCTTCCCTGGCGGCGGTCGATTGAGGTTCAGGCCTCTTGAGCGTGTTCAGGACGCCGACAAATACCAAGGGCAGAACGTTTCAGACGCCTGCATCGAGGAAGCGGGCATCTACCCCGATCCTAAGCCGATCGACAGGCTGTTTGGGATTCTGCGCTCTGCCAAGGGCGTTCCGACACAATTGATCCTGACGGGCAATCCTGGCGGCGCTGGACAGCACTGGATCAAACAGAGGTACATCGACCAGGCACCAAGCGGCATGAAGCTCTTGGTTCGCAAGCTGCCGAACGGCAAAGAGCACCGGTACGTGTTCATTCCTTCGCGCATCCAGGACAACAAGCTCCTGATGGCGAATGACCCGGAGTACATCAACAACCTCTACCTCGTCGGTTCGGAGCAGCTTGTTAAGGCTTGGCTCTCTGGGGACTGGAACGCGGTTGAGGGCGCATTCTTCGATTGCTGGGATACCGCAAGCCATGTGGTTCGCCCGTTCACTATCCCGGAGGATTGGACGCGCTTTCGCTCGATGGACTGGGGCTCTGCTCGGCCGTTCTCGGTTGGATGGTGGGCCATCGCCTCGGACGATTATCAGACTGAGACTGGCATCATCCCGCGCGGTTCGATCGTCCGCTATCGTGAGTGGTACGGCTGCAAGGAAGGCGAGCCGAATACGGGCCTGAAGATGACGGCCGAAGAGGTCGGGCTAGGGATACAGGCAAAGGAAGTCGGTGACAAAATCGCATATGGCGTTCTGGACCCGGCAGCTTTCTCGCAGGATGGCGGTCCTTCGATCCATGAGCGCATGTCGAAAGCCACTGACCACAAGGTCACATTCCGACCGGCTGACAACAAGCGCGTGTCCCAGAAGGGGGCATTAGGCGGCTGGGACCAGATGCGGGGACGAATGAAGGGTGACGGCGAGAGGCCGGCGCTATTCGTGTTCTCGACCTGCAATGATTTCATCCGCACCGTCCCGCTGCTCCAGCATGACGCTGACAGGCCGGAAGATCTGGACACAGAGTCCGAAGACCACGTTGCAGATGAGGCGCGCTACGCCTGCATGTCTCGCCCGTACATTCGCGAAGTGAAGAAGAAAGAGCCGGTTCGTGAACTCAGCTTCGAGGCTGACGAGAAAACGGGCCTGGTTAAATCCAACCTCTCCATAGCCGAACTGATCAAACGCCAGGAACGAAGGAGGCGCGCACAATGAGCGACACTTTTAGCGATAGCGCACGCCGCGGCGCTGCTGTCACCCCAAGCGATACGACCGTTGTCCAGTGCAATGCCGTCTATGTCGGCGGCGCTGGCAACCTAGCTGTGCAGTTCTATGACGGTGGCCCGACTGTCACGCTCACGGCGATTGCTGTTGGCGTGGTTCACCGGATTGCCGCCTATCGCATTATGGCCGCGACGACTGCAACAGCGATTGTGGCATTGTACTGATGTCTGAAGCCGTCGATACTGCCGAGTTCGAGACAGAGAAAGACGCAGGAGCCGGCGATGCTGGCCTTGTGAAGCTCTGGCTCGCTGCGATCGATCTGTCCTCGAAGGAAGAGGAAGACTGGCGCAAGGAAGCAGAGAGCACCGTCGAGACCTTCCGCAACGGTGACGCTCGCAACCTCGGCACTACGCAACGGCAGCACAATTTCAATATCCTGTACTCGAATATCGAGACGATCTGCCCCGCCGTCTACAATTCCACGCCCATTCCTGACGTTCGCACGCGGTACAGCAAGGATGATCCGGTAGCGAAGGAAGCCGGCGATATCATTGAGCGCGCGCTTTCCTACGATCTGGATTGCGACGACTTCGACATGAACATGGATTCGGCGGTTCAGGACAACGAACTGGTCGGCCGTGGCGTCACCCGCGTTCGCTATGTCCCGTATATCACTGGCGACAAGGAAACGGGCGAGCAGATTGCCTGGGAAGACGTTCCTTCAGAGCATGTGCCGTGGGTGAACTTCCGCCGTGGCCCTGGCCGCATGTGGAAGGACGTTCCGTGGATCGCATTTGAACTGTTCCTGACGCGTGAGCAGCTTATCGAGCTTTCGCCGAAGCTTGGCGGCAAGGTGAATCTGGATTTCACTGTCTCGGAGCAGGACAAGGACAAGAACGACTCGCCGCCGCCTGAAATCTTCAAGCGCGCTCGCGTCTGGGAAATCTGGGACAAGGAGAAGAAGCAGGTCCTGTTCATCGCAACGGGCTACACTGCTGCACCTCTGAGCGTCGTTGATGACCCGCTCGGCCTGTACGAGTTCTACCCGATCCCGCGCCCGCTTATGGCGATCAAGACGACGAACAAGCTTGAGCCAATCCCGCCTTATCGCATGTACAAGGATCAGGCTGAGGAACTGAGTCGCATCACCCGGCGCATCACCTCGCTGATCCAGATGCTGAAGGTTCGCGGCGTTCGGGATGCTCAGATCCCCGAGTTCGAGGACATCGCCAATTCGGATGACGGTGATTTCGTCCCGATGCAGGATGCCACGGCGCTGTATGCTCAGGGCGCCAGCTTCGACAAAGCGCTGTGGATGATGCCGATCGATGTCATTCAGACCGTCATTCAGGGCCTTTATATCCAGCGTGAGCAGATCAAGCAGGTGATTTACGAGATCACCGGCATTTCTGACATTCTCCGAGGCGCATCTGACCCGAACGAAACGCTCGGCGCCCAGAACATCAAGGCCCAATTCGGTTCGCAGCGTATCCAGAAGAAGCAGAAGGAGGCAGCGCGCTATGCTCGTGACCTTCTCCGCATCAAGGCCGAACTGATCGCCAACAAGTTCCAGCCCCAGACGCTGGTCATGATGACGGGCATTCAGTTGCCTTCTCAGGCTGATAAGCAGGCGGCCGAGGCTCAGGCCCAGCAGCTTCAGGCGCAACAGCAGCCAGTCCCGACCGAATTGCAAGAAGTGCTTGACAAGCCGACCTTTGAGGAAGTCATGGGGCTCCTCCGCTCGGATATCCAGCGCCAATACCGCATTGACGTTGAGAGCGATTCCACCATTCGCGCCGATCTGTCTCGCTCTCAGGAGAATATGAGCCTGTTCCTTCAGGGGACGGCACAGTTCCTCTCTGCGGCCGGTCCTGCGGTGCAGTCTGGCATGCTTCCGGGAGATGCTGCGGCTGAGATTTACGCTTCGTTTGCCCGCAACTTCAAGCTTGGCAAATCGGCTGAGGATGCGCTGTCAACGCTGTCTGACAAGGCTCGTGAGCAGGCAGACCAGCCGAACCCGCAGCAGCAGGCAGCAGAGCAAGCCCAGCAGATGGAACAGCAGAAGATGCAGTTCGAGCTTCAGTCGAAGCAGATGGACATGCAGATGAAAGAGCAGGAGCACCAATACAAGATTGCTGAGATGCAGATGAACATGCAGCTCAAGCAGGAAGAGATGCGCCTGAAACAGCAGGAACTGGAGATGAAGCGCGAGGAAATGGGCATCGAAGCCCAGCTTACGGCGATGCGCGCCGATGCTGAAATGCGGTCAGCCAGCCTCAAGGCACAGTCTCAGGAGCACAGCACCCGTCTTGGCATGCAGACGGCCGAGCACAAGGCCCGCATGGCAAAGCAGCCGAAGGAAGACGCCTAATGGCCGTGTTCGTGTTCCGTGACGGCCAGTACGTGGATAAACGCACTGGCGAGCCGATGCTTTCCGCTGAGGACCGCGCCAAGCCTCTCGCCGCCCCTCGGGTCATCTCCGATCTCCCGGCCTACGCTTCGCCGCTTGGGGATGGCGTGATTGACGGTCGCGCCGCTCGTCGTGAGCATTTCAAACGGACTAACACAAGAGAGTGCGATCCGTCGGAATGGAAGGCCCGTTCTGACCAGTTCAAGGCCGAAAGAGCCGAGAAGCAAGCCGCTGCTGATGCTTGGAAGGCCGGCAAAGACATTCATCGTGGAACCGCTTAACCGCCTCTGGCGATAGCAAAGGACACATCACATGGACGAACTGAACAACGGGGCGGCTCCGGTCGTCACCGAAAGCGTATCTGCGCCTGTCGTAGAGCAGGCCCCAGCATCATTCGAAGACACGATGTCGGCGGTTTACGACAAGATGAACCAGCCGCGCGACGATGGCGGCAAGTTCGCCGGCAATGAGACCACCGCAGCCCCGGAAGGCGCCGAGACGGCAGCCGAAGAGGTTGCGAGCGAAGAAATTACCGATCAGCCCTCGGAGAAGGAGCAGGAAACGGCCCAGCCGTCCATCACTGCCCCCAATTCGTGGTCGGCTGAGATGAAAGCCAAGTTCGGCTCTCTTCCACCTGAAGCGCAACAGTACATTGCGCAGAGGGAAAGCGAGATGCACGCGGCCATCACTCAGAAAGGGGAGCAGATCAAGGCGTTCGAGCCCATCAGGCAGACGCTGGACCAGCATCGTGAGGTTTTCGCCAAGAATGGGGTATCGGAAGCAGAGGGAATTTCCCGCTTTATTGCTGCCGATCGTTTCCTTGAACAGAACCCGAGCGCGGCAATCCAGTGGCTTGCGGAGAGCTATGGCGTCGATCTGCGGCAGTTCTCGGCTAATCCTGGCAGCACTGACCAATCACCGGCCCCGCCGCGTGAAGTCTTCGAGCTGAAGCAGGAGATCAATCAGCTGAAGAGCTATCTCACGGCCCAACAGCGTCAATCGCATGAGGCTGAACAGGCCACCGTTGTCAAGACGGTCGAAGACTTCGCCAANGACAAGCCNCACTTCGAGAAGGTTCGCAAAATCATGGGCTCGCTGATGCAAGCCGGTGANGCAGCCGACCTGANNGAAGCCTACGAAAAGGCCACCTACGCGCATCCCGAAGTTCGCCAACTCATCCTAGAGGACCAGAGGAAGGCAGCAGAGGCGCAGCGCAAGGCCGAGCAGGAAAAGGCCGTCAAGGAAGCGAAGAAATCAGGCGCCGTAAACCTCAAGAGCACCCAGGGTTCAACCCCTGCCAAGGGCGCTTCCTTCGAGGAAACGATGTCTGCCACTTACGACCGCCTCATGGGCAACGGTTGATCCACTTTCAACAATCAAAGGTGATGGAACATGCCTAGCCCGAATAGTGTGTTCACCGAAATGGTGACGACCACGCTCCGTAACCACCCTTCCGAGGTCGCGGACAACGTATCACGCAACAACGCCCTCTACTCGCGCCTGAAGCAGCGCGGGAAGATCAAGAAACTGTCTGGCGGCTACGAAATCGTTCGCCCGCTCGACTACGCGGAAAACTCGACCTACCAGCGCTATGCTGGTTACGACACCCTGAACGTTCAGGCCTCCGACGTTCTGTCGGCAGCCAAATACGACTGGGTGCAGGCTGCGGTCCATATCACCGCTTCCGGTCGCGAACTGCGCATGAACAACGGCAAGGAACAGATCATCGATCTGGCAGCTTCCCGTACCCGCAATGCGATGCGCACCGCCTCGAACAACATGTCGCTTGACCTGTATTCGGACGGCTCGCTGACAAACCAGATGGGCGGTCTTGCCCATATCATCCAGAATGCCGGCACTGGCACCGTTGGTGGCATCAATTCGACCACCTACACCTTCTGGAAGAACAAGTTCTACGAAGCGCCTGGCACCAACACGGTCACGAAGTCCAATATCAAGGGCTACATGAACGCGCTCTGGCTCCAGCTCGTCCGCGGCGCCGACAAGCCGGATCTTCTGGTTTCGACGCACGACTTCTTCTCGTTCTACTGGGAAAGCCTTCAGGATCTCCAGCGCTATGCGTCGGCAGAGTCCGCGACGGCCGGCTTCCAGTCGCTCAAGTTCGTCACCGCTGACGTGATCTTCGACGACAACGCCAACTTCGCCACCACTGGCGAGAAGATGTACTTCCTCAACAGCGAATACCTGGAAATGGTCGTCCACCGTGACGCCAACTGGCAGACGCTCGACGAGAAGATGTCCGTCAACCAGGACGCCGTCGTCATCCCGATCATCTGGCAGGGCCAGCTCACCTGCTCGAACCGTGTGCTTCAGGGCGTGCTGATCGACGCGGCTTAAGGAGAAACGACAATGACCAACATCATTGGTGCAAACCTCACGAAGGTCTACGCCTCGCTGACCGGTTCTGAAGCCGGCACTGTTCCTGGCATCGGTGACCGTTTCACCGACCAGGACGGCAAGGAATACCGTTTCGTGCAGTATGATACCGGCGCCGGCCCGGTTGCGGCTGTAGCTGGCAACTTCGCCTACTACTACGCTCCGTCTGGCACTTCGGCGGGCGCAACGTCTGTCGTCACGTCTGACCTGTCGGATTCGGCAGGCGTCGGCGCTGGCGTGCTGATGTCGGCTCCCGGCGATGGCGAATATTGCTGGATCCAGACCCGCGGCCCAGCCACGCTCACCACCGCTCTGACCGCAGGCGCAGACGGCAACGCTCTGACCCCTGTCGGCGCGACCGATGGCACGCTGGACGTTTCGGCGCTCGTCACTGACCACATCTGCGCCATTGCAGTCGATGCATCGGCAAAGATCGTCTTTGTGACCTGCCCGTAACGGGAAACATGAGGGGCGCTCTTCGGGGCGCCTCTTTCTTTTGACGGCAACGCCTATCGGGCGCCCACAATCGGAGAATGGAAATGGAAATCGTCGATGAAACCGCGCGTCTCGCGCATATCTACCCGCTGAAGTTCTGGACCGACTACGAACAGGTGGAAGGGCAGGACGAGCTTCGCGGCGTTGACTGGGTGACCTGGGTCAAGAAGGGCACGCAGAACGGCAGCGAGACCAGCGACAAGGTTGCCCGCGTCATGCGGGATGACATGAAGTGGGGCGCTCTGAAGCCCTATTATGAGGCGTGGAAGGCCAAGACCGAGGCGCCGGTAAACGGCTACGCCCTAGATGCATGGCCGGGTCTCACTCCTGAACAGGCGCGGGTGCTGAAGGATCGGCACGTCCGCAGCCTCGAAGACCTGATCAATACGTCGGATTCTGACCTGATCAAGCTGGGCATTCCCGGCATTCGTCAAATTCACGGCCGCGCCAAGGCCTTCCTGGAGGCTCGCGCCAATACCGCGCCGGTCGCCAATGAGGTTGCCCAGTTGCGCGAGGAAAACAAGAGCATGCGGGAAGAACTGGATGCGGCGCTTGAGCTGCTGAAGGAGCTGACCGAGAAGCCCGAAGCGCCGCGCCGCGGTCGCCCTCCGAAAGCGGATGACATCGAATGACAATCGCAACGATCGTCGCCAACGCCACGGATCGCATAGCCGTAGCACTTGGCGGGACCAGTGTATTCTCCAATCCTGGGGAAACCGCCCGCCAAATGCGCGCCCTCGCCAATCAAGAGGGCAAGGAGCTTATGCGTCGTGGCACGTGGGAAAAACTCACGAAAGAGGTGACGTTCACGGCGATTGCGCAGGAAGAGCAAACGGGCGTTGTCCCGTCCGACTACGACCACATGCTGAATGAGACGTTCTACAACCGGACGCAGAAGCGCCAGGTCGTCGGCCCCCTCAGCCCGAAGGAATGGCAGGAGCAGAAATCCATTCTCGCCACGGTGCTGTATGACAGTTACCGCATCCGTGGCGGCTCCATCCTCATGATCCCGGTTCCGGCTGCCGGCGATATCTACGCCTTCGAATACATCTCGAACGAATGGGTTCTGAACACCGACGATCAGCCTCTTACGGCGTTCTCGGCCGACACAGACACATCGATCCTCGATGAAGAGCTTATCACGCTCGGCGTCATCTGGCGGTTTCTCAAGGCCAAGGGCTTCGACTACGCAGAAGCATTCCGCACCTATGAGCTTCAGGTTTCACAGGCTCTCGGGCGTGATGGTTCGAAGAGGACGGTGAACTTCGCCCAGCGCGTCGATTACGGGCGCCCGCGGTATCCCGGCATCAGCGATGGGTCATGGAACTTGTGACCTTTAGACGTGCTTCCAATATTGGCGGAGATGAATTGCGCTGACGGTCTGATTTGTGATGCCAAACCGTTTGCCAATTTCTACGGTCGTCATAGTTCCTTTAAGGCGGCGGATTTCGAGGACTTTCTCCTCGGTGAGTTTTGAGTGCCAACCTCGCTCGCCGCGGGTGCTGTTCCCGTGTGCGATCATATCTTCCATGTTTTCTTTTTTCGTCTTCCACGACAGATGACCCGGAGCGATGCAGCCCTCATGACCTTTGCCGCAAGAGTGTGCCGCTTCATGCTTAGGTGTCGGCGGAGGGCCGTTGACTTGTTCGCATACGTAGCGGGAGACGAGGACCGTTTTGCCGTCGATCCTGAACCGTCCATACCCGTCCTCATTCTTGGAGTACGGCCACGTCAGGCAAGCATCGCCGGTATGCTTGAGAGCTACTTCTACAATGAACCTTATCGGCTCCCCGGGCGGCGTCCCACCGGCGAGAGGATCACCGTAGGCGTGCATGCGATTGTAATGAGCTTTGCAAAACAGCTTCGCGTAATGGCGCTTGCCACAGTTTTCGACAGAACATATTTTGGGATTAGCCATTTGAGCCTCCGACAAGGTTCGTGGTTAGAGCGCGGTTTCAGTGTTGACGCACTGGCCGCGCTCGCTGATTCTAGGCGGAACCTCTAAATGCTGCAAGCGCTGCGCCGAAATCCTCAGCGACAGAGAGTGTCGCGCGGGGTGTCTCTCCCTGCGCCCACGGAGGGGTGGGACACGTCTTCGCCATTGGCTGAGATGTCCCCGAAGCGCGCCATCACGCTCGATAACTGGTTTCCGCAGGCCGAATATGTCGAGATCCGAAAGGGCTTCAAGCTTCACCGGCCGACCTCTGTCACGGAGCCAGTAGAAACCCTGATCGTCTACAACGGTGTTCTTGGCAGCAAGCTTTTCGCAGCGGCAGACGGCAAGCTTTACGAGGTCACAGCATCCGATACCCATGATGCGACCCCCGATGGGGTGATCACCGGCCTTGCCAACAGCCGCATTCAGTACGTGAATTTCACAACGACAGGCGGTCATTTCGCATGGTGCTGCAACGGGGCTGATGATCCGTTCGTCTATAACGGCACGGCTTTTGCGGCCACGCCTGCTATTACGGGCATCTCCCCTGGAGATATCGTCAACGTCAACGTGCACAAAAACCGCCTCTGGTTCGTCCTCAGCGACAGTACCAAGGCTGCGTATCTCGCCCCCGACTCGATCGGCGGCGCGGCAACGGAGTTCGAACTTGGGGGCTTGATGTCGCATGGTGGCTATCTCGTCGCAATGGGAACATGGTCGCGCGATGCTGGCGACGGGCCCGATGATTACGCGGTGTTTGTCACCTCTCGCGGCCAGATCATCGTCTATGCCGGCACAGACCCGGATACGGCGGCTACCTGGTCGCTGATCGGGGTGTTCAACCTCGGCGCCCCCCTCGGCCGGCGCTGCTTCAGGAAAGTAGGCTCAGACCTCGCTGTTGTGACGGTTGACGGGGTTTACCCGCTTTCCAACGCCATTTCCTTCGACCGTGGCGCAATCGAACGTGTGGCGATCACCGGCCGCATCCAGCGCGCCATGAACGACGCAGCAAGGCAAGCCCAGGATTCTTTCGGCTGGGAACTGGTGAGCTACCCCAAAGGGACGATGGCAATCCTCAACGTGCCGATCGTCGAGAACACGACACAGCAACAGTTTGTGATGAACACCCTGACAGGGGCATGGTGCCGGTTCACGAACCAGAACGCCAATACCTTCGCGGTGTTTGAGGATCGCCTGTTTTTCGGTGGCAATGACGGCGTTGTCTACGAGGCCGATGCTTCCGGCTCTGACTATCTGTCGAACTTCACGGCGCTGATGAAGACCTCTTTCCAGTATTACGGGCAGAGGGGCGTCAAAAAGCGTTGGACGATGATCCAGCCCCTGATTTCCACCGATGGCGCGGTTATTCCGTCTATCGGCCTGGATACTGATTTCAGGACGGGCGCCCCTCTCAGCCTCACCACGACGGTTCCGGTGTCATCCAGCCTCTGGAACCAGATGGTCTGGAACCTCGACCCCTGGGGGCAGGAACAAAACACCCTCATTGACTGGCTTTCGGTCAGCGGACTTGGGCAGAATGCGGCGATCAATCTTCGTGTCGATATCCAAGGCGAGCAAAGCGCAAGCCTCTGGGACGTGGCGCTGTTCGATGAGGCCGTTTTCGAGCCGGAATCGACCAATCCGATTACGCTTCAGGTGAATGGGTTCAATCTGACCGTCGAGAGCGGCGAATATCTATGATGCTTCTGCGCGATGAGCCCGAAATCGTGAGCGCCTTTGTCTCAGGGCAGACTGGCGATCAGTATATCGATGTTTTGCGCGCTCTTGGCATTCTGAGCCGGGAAGGGCGCATCGTCGGGGGCGTTCTGCTCACGAATTACACCGGTCACGGCGTCGAAATGACCTTGGCCGGCAAGGGCTGCATTTCGCGCTCTGCCTGGCAGGCGATTGGGGACATGGCGTTTGGTGAGCTTGGCTGCCAGCGCATTTCTGTCACCACGAGACGATCAAACAAGCGGGTCTGCAAGCTGGCCCCGCGTCTAAAGTTCAAATTCGAAGGTGTGGCCCGTAAGTTTTACGGCAAGGAAGACGGGATCGTGTTCAGTCTTCTCCGGGATGAGGCCGTCCAAAACGGTTATTGGAAGGAACGCGTGCATGTCGGCGCCTAAGCCCCCGGATCCAGCGAAAACCGCAGCAGCACAGGCCCAGTCCAATAAAGAGACGGCCATTGCTCAGTACGGTCTCAATGCCACCAACCAGGTAACGCCTCAAGGCAACCTGACATATACCCAGATTGGCAAGTGGGAAGACGGTACGCCGCGCTATCAGGCTACGCAGACGCTCTCTCCCGAGCAACAGAAGCTCTATAACCAGAGCACGCTTCTCGGCGGCAAGCTGAATGACCTCGCCATCGGTCAGACAGATCGTCTTAGCGGCGTCCTGGGGCAGCCAATCAACCTCAGCAATGAGGCCACAGAGTCCCGCCTGATGGAACTCGGCCGTAAGCGCCTCGATCCTCTCATGGCACAGCGCAAGGCATCGACGGAAGCGGACCTGATCAACCGCGGCATTCGTCCCGGCACGGAAGCCTATAACCGAGCCATGACCTCAGTGGGGCAGCAGGAAAACGACGCCTACAACGAATTGCTGCTCAAGGGTCGCGGCCAGTCTGTTCAGGAAGCACTTGCAGAACGCAACCAGCCCATCAACGAGATTTCCGCCCTCATGAGCGGCGGTCAGGTTACATCTCCCCAGTTCGTCAATACGCCTCAGCCTGGCGTGAACGGAACGGACGTGGCCGGCATTACGAACAACGCCTACCAGCAGCAGATGGCCGGCTATCAGTCGAAAATGTCCGGTCTTCTCGGACTCGGCACGGCTCTAGGCGGCTGGATGTTCTCGGATCGGCGCCTGAAGAGCAACGTTGCTCGCGTCGGAACGCATCGCCTCGGTATTGGGATCTACGAATATGACATCTCCGGTCGTCGTGAGCGGGGCGTTATGGCGGATGAAGTTGCCCGCGTCATGCCGGGTGCTGTCCGTGAGCGCGGTGGCTACATGCAGGTTAACTACGACATGATCGGGGGCGTCTGATGGCTATTCTTGAGGCCGTATTCGCTGACAAGGCAGGGCAGACGCCGCAGGAAGTCGAGCGCCGCCGTAGGATGGCGCAGGCTCTCCTTGATGCAGGCTCTGGAGGCAAGGCTCCTAGCTCTGGCTTGGAATTGGCAGGCCGTCTGGCAATGACGCTTACGGGCCAGTATCAGGCTGGTAAGGCTGAGAAGCAGGACGCTATCAACCGTTCAGCAGCCAATAGCGCCTTGATTGATGCTGTTTATGGCACGTCTCCATCATCGTCTGGAGGTACCCCGTTCACCACGAACGCCCCCGGTGCTGGTGAAACTGTTTCAGCCCCATCGAAGCCGATCAACATGGACGGAAACGAGGTTTATAACCAATTCATCACCACGGCACGTGAAGGCGGCTTGACAAACCCGTATGGGCTTGCGGCTCTCGCGGCTACAGGTAAGGCAGAGAGTGGATTCAGCCCCGGCAACGTCAATCGGACGTGGAGCGATCCGAGCGAAAGCGGTCAGCCTGGGCGCGCTGGCGGCATCCTGTCTTGGCGCGGTCCTCGCTATGAAGCTCTTGCAGCTACCGGTGATCTATCTCCGGCAGGTCAAGCGCGCTTCTTCCTGAAAGAAGATCCTCAACTAATCCAAGCGCTGAACAACGCGAAAAGCGTCGAGGAAGCGCAGCAACTCATGAACCGCGCTTGGCAGTTCGCCGGATGGAACAGACCCGGTGGCGAGGCTGCAAACCGCCTTGGGTATGCAACCGCCTTCCTCCCGTCGTTCCAAGGCCAGTCTCAGCAGGTTGCCAGCCTTGATCCTTCGATCGGCATGCCTCCGCAAAACGCAACCGGCGCCGTCAACGCCATGGCAGCGAATGCGCCTGGGTCATTGTCCGAAGAGGTAGCGGCCTACCAGCAAACCCCGGAGTATGCCGCACGCTTCCCAGGCCGCAGAGTTGCCCCCACCTTCCCAGGTAAACAGGCCGATGACATGGCTGTTGCGGCACTTCCGCAGCCGGTAAACGTCGGCGCGAACCCTGTTCCGCCGAATTCTCAGCCTATGCCACAGGGCATTCCGGCAGAGTTCGCAGGATCGCAGCAGCTTGCCAACGCTCAGGGTGGCATTATTCCAGCTCTCATGGGCGGCACGGCGGCATCTCCTGAACAGGTCGCGCAGGCTCGGGCTCTTGGGAACACACAGCCACAACCGCAGCCACAGGGGCAGGATAACCGGGCTCTGATCGCAACGCTCCTCGGCAATCCATATACCGCTGAGGCTGGCCAGCAATTGCTGATGGCCGAAATGCAGCGCCGGCAGGAAGCTAGCGATCCGATCCGCCAAATGCAGATGGAAGAGCAGCGCCTTAAGTTGAACGCCATGCGCAATCCTCCTCCTGACTACGACATGATCACCGGCAAAGATGGCTCAATCTTCAGGGCCGACAAGCGCACCGGAAATATCGAGCAGGTCTATGGCGGCAAGCCTGACAAGTTCCGCACGCTGACGGATGCTGAAGAACAGCAACTAGGGCTAGACACGTCGAAGGCTTATCAGGTTGGCGCCGACAACAAGGTCGCCCAGATCGGAGGCGGCGGAACGACCGTCAACATCGATCAGAAGGCAGAAGGCGCATTCGACAAGAAACTTGCCGAAAAGCAGGCTGAAACCTTCGACACGATGGCAACGGAGGGGCTGAACGCTCGCGCCGATATCGGGATCATTCAGGAACTCGACACGCTCCTACAAGGTCAAGGCGGCACCCTCTCGGGTATCGCTGGCATTGCGGCCAAGTACGGCATCGGCGGCGAAGGCATGGGCGATCTCCAGGCTGTTCAGGCGCTCATCAACAAGCTTGTCCCGACGCAGCGCGCTCCGGGTAGCGGCTCGATGTCCGACCGTGACGTTGAGCTGTTCACCCGATCTCTGCCGAGCCTTTGGAACGAACCGGGCGGCAACGCGAAAATCCTTCGCGTCATGCGCGGTCTGGCCGAATACAAGCAGGCACAGGGCGAGATTGCCGATCAGGTTTTGACCGGAGACATGTCGCGCCAAGAGGCACGCCGTGCGCTTCGGGCGCTTCCTAACCCGCTTGCGCAGTCTGATCCTTCGCAAGACGTTGGGAAGGTGCCGGAAGGCGTTGACCCTGAAGACTGGAAAGCTCTGACGCCAGAAGAAAGGAAGCTGTGGCAATGACGCCAGAACAGCAGAAAGCCCTTGCTCTGGCGCGAGCCCGTCGCCGTCGTCAGGACGCCGCTCAGGCAGCAAACACGCCAGAAGGGGCTGAGTCCCAGCAGTCCAAGGATCTGCGCTCCGAACTGTCGTCGATGACGCAAAACCCGCAGACGACGCGCTACGATATTCCCTATAGCGCCGGCATGAACTGGACGGATGCGGCAACGGGCGGTCTGGCCAGCAAGGGTGCTTCTGCGCTGAATGCAGCCATCCGGGCCCCATTTACCGACAAGACCTTTGGACAGGAATACGACGAAATCCTTGGCTCGGTTAAGGATGCCCGGGAGCGCTACCAACGAGAGAACCCGCGTTCGGCTGTGGCTTCTGCTATCGGTGGCGGCGTTATCGGTGGCGGGCAGTTGATGGGAGCAGCCGGCAATCTCGCGAGCCGCGCACTGCCGAACGTTGCCAACCGCCTTAATCAGGGTCTGGCCGGGCGCACGCTCACGGATATCCTCGGCGGCGCTGGTTTCGGTGCTGTCTCGGGATATGGCTATGACGAGGGCGTACTGAAGGGCGCTGCAATCGGTGGTGGCCTTGGTGCTATAACCCGTCCACTTCTCGCCGCAGGCGGTTCTGTCATCAACTCTGTCGGCGGTCTCATGGGTCTCGGCAATCAGGGCAGGGCGCAGACGGCTATTGCCGATGCTGTGGCTCGATCCGGCCGCTCGGCTCAGGATATCAGCGATGAACTCGCTCGCGCGGCCGCAGCTGGCCAGCCAGAGTATATGGTTGCTGATGCCATGGGCAATGCTGGTCAGCGCATGCTGACGGGTGTTGCTCGGTCTCCGGGAGATATGCGGCAGACGATTGCAGAAACGCTTCAGGCACGGCAGGCGGGGCAAGCTGACCGCCTCGTCAACGCAGTATCCGAAGGCTTCAACGCTCCTCAGACCGCGGCGCAGGCGCGAGATGCCATGACGGCGGGTCGTACAGCGGCGGCAAACGCCAACTATGGCGCCGCACGTCGCGCAGCCGGAACCGTTGACCCAACGGGAGCAATTCAGGCGGCAGATGACTTCCTCGGCACGGCAGGAAGCATTTCGCGCACCAATATTGCAGATGACACAGTGGAAGGGGCAGTTCGCAGGGCTCGCAGCTTCCTTACCGACGGCCAGAACATCGTCAATGACTTCGATACGGCTTTTCGTGCAAAGGTTGAACTGGACAGCATGATTGAAAATGCTCGTCCGACCGTCCAGCGCGAACTGATCCCGATCCGAAACGCCCTAGACGACGCTCTTGCCTCGGCGTCTGATCTATATGCTGGCGCTCGTGACACGTTCCGGCAGCAGAGCCAGGCAATTAACGCAATCGATCAGGGCACCGCGGCTTCGTCTAGTCGCGTTCGAGCCGGTGACAGCATCCCTGAATTCCAAGCGATGAATGCAGAGCAACAGGCGGCGTTCAGAACAGGCTATGCAGATCCGATCATCGGTCGGCTTGAGGCTGCCAGCACTTCGCCTACCACGAATAAGGCTCGGCAGCTTCTCACGACCAAGACGGCGCAGGAGTTCCCCGCCTTTGCGGCTCCGGGTCAGGGCCCGCAGCTCGGGGAGCGTATCGCCCGCGAACAGACGATGTTCGAGACAGCAAACGCTGCTCTTGGCGGTTCTCGTACGGCTGACAATCTTTCTGACATCGCTGACGTTGGCGGCTTCGATCCGACGATGATCGGCGCCCTGGCGAGCGGAAACATCAAGTCTGCGGCTCTACAGGCTCTCACGAGAAGTGCAAACGCCCTTTCTGGCAGGAATACCCAGACTCGCGACCTTATCGCTCAGGCATTGATGGAAACTGCACCGACGCGCGCCAATGCTCAGCTTCTGCAAGCTGTTCAGCGGGGCGAAAACCTGTCTCGCATCCAGCAGCAGCTAATCAGGGCGCTTATCACTGGCGGCACTTCAAACGCCATCGCTAACTAAAACGGCCAGCCCACTCGGGCGAAATACAGGCCAGTAACAGTAACTATCCACGGCAGGGCATCCCATAGGGTGCGCTTCGATCCGTGAACTCGCTCCTCCCATGTCCGATCGAAGTCGGGAAGCATCTGCTTCTGCGGCTCGTTCGGATCGTGATCGATCGTCTTCAAGAAATCTCCAAAATCTGAGGTATCCAATGCCCCGCAACGGTTCCGGTGTGGCGAGCATCGTCAACACTTTTACACCATTGACGACCGCCGACGCAAATCAGGTGAACGCGAATTTCACCGATGTAGCGACGATGATCACGGATTCTCTGCCCCGAGACGGCCAGGCCGGGATGACTGGGCAGTTACTTGCCATCTCTGGCGCGACCGGGGAACCAGGAATTTCGTGGACGGCGGATCCTGACACGGGTATCCGCAGGCCCTCTGGAAATGAGATGGCCCTGGTGTGCGGTGGCACTGATATCTTCTCCGTATCGACCACAGTGGCGACATCTACCGTCCCCGTTGCCGTCAATGACGCCCCGACAACCGGAGACCACCTCACCAACAAGACCTACGTGGACGCGCAAAACGCCATTTGGTCTCCCATAGGCAAAGTTGACATGTTCGCGGGTAACTCGGCCCCTACTGGTTGGCTTGAGTGTGACGGGGCTGCCGTGTCCCGCACTACATATGCCGCCCTCTACGCCGTTATCGGCACTGTTTGGGGGGCGGGCGACGGATCGACAACCTTCAACGTCCCAGATCTCAGAGGTGAGTTTGTCCGAGGCTGGGATCATGGGAGAGGCATCGACGCAAGCCGAGCCTTCGCTTCCGCCCAAGCGGACTCGATCAAGTCTCACGCCCACCCACTGACCGACTTTAAGCTTGTCAATGCTGACATTATCCAGCCGCCACAGACAGGCTCAGAAATTTCCAAGGCCGGCCCAGGGAGTGCCGTAGACACCGGATCTTTCGGCGGCTCCGAAACGCGCCCTCGAAACATCGCCCTCATGTTTATCATTAAGACTTAAGAGGTCACACATGCCCAGAGACAACAGCGGCGTTGTGACGCTGCCGACAAACGATTCCTCCCCGGCTGCCCCTCGCAACGTCATCCGATCATCAGATTTTAACGAGCTGATGACCGACATTTCCTCGATGATGCAGGACAGCCTTTCCCGATCCGGCAAGGGAGGGATGACCTCAGATCTAGATCTTGATGGCAACGACCTGCTCAACCCTGGGAATTTCGGCCTTTTGGTCAAAACATATTTAGACACTCTGCCGGTGGTGAACGACGGCAACATATCAGGCCTCTCTGCTGGCGACTACTACTTCAACGGCGGTTTGCTCGCCAAAGTCCTCCCGTAAATAGGTAAAATCACCATGAAATCTGTACGCTTCGCGCTCGCGGCGTTGACGGCGCTTGCCTACTCGTCTGCTGTTTTTGCCCAGCAGTTGCCGTCCCCGGCATTCAACAACCTGACGGTCAACGGCAATCTCAACCTGCCCTCCAAGTCGGCGAACAACTTCTTCGCCGCCCCGGATGGCAGTTCGGGCGCTCCGACGTTCCGCCCGCTTGTTGTGGGTGACATGCCGGCTGATATGTCGGCTATCGGTATCACGTCCCTTTCGCAGGCGAAGACGGCCGCTCAGTGGATCACCTATGTTGGCGGCAACGGCATCATTCCCGGTTGCGTTGGCAATGGGATCGCCGATGATACGACGTGCCTCACGGCGGCGATGACGGCGCGCCCCTTTGGCACTCTCCAGCTCGGCAACGGTATCTATCGCATCACCAGCGGGATCACCATTCCGGCAGGCCTGACGGTTCTCGGCAACGGTGGCGGTGGTGGCCAGTACGATTTCACCTGTGATGTCGGTATCCGCGTGGCTGCCGCTGGCATTAACGCAATCACGATGTCGGCCGGCTCGAAGCTGCTGAACACCTGCATCGACTATGCGACGACGCCGACCAGCAACGCGGCGGTCTTTGCGGGCGCCAGTGCAAACAGCGTCGTCATTTCCGATGTGCAGATCAACAAGGCGTTTATCGGCATCGACATCACCGGGAGCGGTGGCACGCAGAACGTTGATGGCGTCATCCGTCACAACGTCATCACTCCGCGCAACGTCTCCGGCGCGATGGGCATCCGCGTGGGGAACGCCTCGACGGGCGCCAGCACCGTAGACACGCAGATCCTCGGGAACACCGTTTATTGCTATGACGGTGGCCTTTCCGACGCGATCGGCATGAAGTTCCTCGACAGTGGCGGCTCACTTGTCACGGCTAACGCCGTCTATGGCTGTGGTGTCGGAACCCAGATCTACCCCGGCGCCAACCAGGCAGCCATCTGGAACTACTTCACCGGGACCGTGGTCGGCGACACCAGCAAGACGAATGACCTTTACATCAACACCTTCGCGGCCTCTGCTCAGGTGCGTGGCAATCAGTTCGCTGGTTCGTGGACTTCGAGCGCCGCCGCTGAGGCCGTCTACATCGATAACAGCGCAAGCGGTGTCGTCTACGGCAACCACTTCGTCGGCCACCGTGCTTACATCTCCACCAATCAGACCGGGTTCCGCGTTCGTGGCGGCGCTAAGTTCTCGCTGGACAGCAGCACGGTATGCGCGGGCGCCACCAGCACCGGGACGGCCGTTCTCATTGAGGCCTCGGCCAGCGATAGTGCTGTGCGGGGCAACTCGATCGGCGTCTGCGATAACGTCGGCGGCGGCACGCTGACCAACGGGATTTCGATCACCCAGAGTTCATCAAACCTTGTTGGCGTCGTCGCCAATAACTCGATCATCGGGACGACGAACGCCTTCGTCTACACGCCGACTGGTGGCAATGCGACCTCTGCCATCATCCACGACAATCTGGGCGTTGATAACGCCGGGGGCGCCGTCACTGGCGGGACGACGATCACCTTGCCGGTGACGAAGTTTGTCGTCGTGAACGGCCCGGCGACCGTGACCACCATAAACGGCGGCTGGTCATCCAGAGAAGTCACGCTGTCGAACAATGGCACGATCACCTACAACACTGGCGGGAACATCTGCAACGCTCTCTCCGGCGCATCTGGAACCCTGACAACCGCCATTTATGACGGTAGCTCTGCCTGCTGGCGCCTCAAATAGGAGTTGCGGCGCCAAAACCTCGCTTATAGTGTGCACGCCAGTTTCTTTTGGGAGAGTTGGCGTGCAGGTTGAGGAAATCATCAACAAATACCGAGTGGCAGAAGGATATATCGAGACCCCGGAGGGTTGCTGGACGAACTTCCTCGGCCTTCACACCAAGACGGATCTGTTCGTCGGCGGCGAGAAGCATAACGGCGAGTTTGTCCACAGGATGCCGATCCCTGATGATGGCTTCTATGGTGGCGCTTATGAGCACGCCACGCTCCTGACGGCGATCGATATCCGCCGAGGCCATCACAAGTTCACGGCTGTAGAGCTTGGCGCTGGCTGGGGACCTTGGATTTCAGCTGCCGGCGTTGTCTGTGCCCGCGCTGGCTTCCCGAATATTCATCTTGTCGGGGTCGAAGCGGACGCTGGCAAGTATGAGCGCATGCGGGAGCATATGCGGATTAACGGCGTCGATCGTCGCTGTGATGTCAAGTTGATCCGCGGGGCCGCATGGGAAAGCGACACTACGCTCTCGTTCCCGAAGACAGAGGCGCTCGACTATGGCGGCTCCCCGACCGAGAGCAAGGGGAACACTGACTATCGCGGCAAGGAATACGAGACCGAGGAAATCCCGGCGTTCTCCTTCCAGACGATCTGCCGGGATCTCGACATCATCGATTTTGCTCACTGGGATATCCAGGGTGCAGAGTGGAACGTGGCGCAGAGCTGCAAGGACTTCCTAGACGAGAAGGTCCGCTTCATGTTCATCGGCACCCATAGCCGATACATCGAGGGCAATCTGCTGAACATGTTCTTCGAAATGGGTTGGGACGTGATGCACCAATCACCGTGCAGCATGCTCTACGATCGCAACAGGGCAAATCTCGTGGCTATGACTGCCCAAGACGGGACGATGGCTCTCCGGAATCCCAAGCTCGCCTGACCAGGCCTCAAGTACAACAGACGCACTCTCAGCCCCGCCATCGAGCGGGGTTTTTCTTTGCCATCATCAAAGGTGAACCATGAACAGAGCCGCGTTCTACGCAGCACTGCGCCGACGCACGTCTGGCGTATTCGGAACTAGCTTGTCCACGAAGCAGGTTGCTGGCATCGAAGCCATCATCGATGAAGCCGAACGGCGCGGCACGAGCCTCTTTCACCTAGCGGCCATCCTTTCGGAAGCGTATCACGAGACGGGCGGCCAGATGGAGCCTGTCAAGGAAACCGTCTACGCCAGCAGCAAGGACCGGAATCCTTCTGACGCAACGGTTATCGCTCGCCTCGATGCTGCGTTTGCTAAGGGGAAGTTGCCTTGGGTGTCGAAGCCCTATTGGCGCTCGGGATGGTTCGGCCGAGGACTTATCCAGCTCACCCACGAGGCCAACTACGACAAGTTCGGGGTGACGAAGGAATCTGCCCTCGACCTCAAGACCTCGGTGCGGGTCATGTTCGACGGCATGTCAAAGGGCCTGTTCACCGGCAAGAAGCTGTCTGATTACGATTATCTCGTGACCAAGACGCCGGCAGTGCCAGGCTTCCGATATTACGCCTCCCGCGCCATCGTGAACGGCGACACAGCCGCGAACGGGGCGAAGATCGAGGAATACGCCAAGGCCTTCGAAAGCGCTCTCAGAGAAGCCGGTTACAGGCAAACCGCGCCCATCCCCACTCCCAAGCCTGAACAGCCCGTCAATCCGGAGCCGCAGCCGGCGCCAAGCAAAGGCGGATTCGCAAGGCTTCTCGAAATCATCCTCAACATCATCGCGAAATGGAGAGCCTGATGGCTGCCGTCATTGCCCGCATCATCCTGCGCTATGGGGCCGGGTTCCTCGTCGCAAAGGGATTACTTGCTCCAGAGGCCGGGGCACAGCTTTCCACGGACCCGGATATGCAAATGCTTCTGCAGGTAGGAGCGGGCGGTGTGGCCTTTGTGGTATCCGAGGGATGGTATTTCTTCGCTCGCCGGATGGGCTGGGCGAAATGATCGGTCTTCTCGACATTCCTAAGCTTCTCGCCGCTATGGCGCTTGGCATGGTCGTGGCTGGGCCTATCGCCTACTTCCAAGGCAAAGCTCACCAGCGCCAGGCTATGGCCGTCGAAACCCTCGAATCCTCCGTCAAGATCCTCCGCAAGAAAGGCGAGATCGATGCGCAAGTCTCTTCTTCTGCTGCCTCTGATCTGTGTGCCTCTTATGGCCTGCCAATCGACGACGAAAGGGAATGCGTGCGACGGCTTCAAACCGCTGCGGCCGAAACTGGAGACGACGGTCTACATTCTCCAGAATGATCGCCCCTTTGCGAACGACGTAGCCGCTCACAACCGGCTTCTCCAAACCCTCAAGTGCAACAACTAAAGGACATCTCATGCGTTCCATGGAAGAAATCGTAGCAGCCGGTGTAAAATGCCAAGCGGCAATCGATAAGCACCTCACGGCGGCTTATAAAGAGGCTCTGAAGTGCGCGAAGATCACCGAGAAAGGTGTGGCTGCCGGGATGGTGTCGAAGGCCATCGCCGCCAAGACGATCATTGCAGACGCACGATCGATCCCAGGTCAGATTGCACTGGTTGCCGCGGCGGCTGCTCGCTTGCATGCTGAACAGACCCGTATTTGCCAAATGAACGGGGTTGATACCCCGGCTCCGGCATCAGTAGGCGGCGTTGAGATCAGTCCCATGGGCGGCGGAGGGCGATAGCCTATGAACCAATACGAAGTGGCTCTCCTCATTAGCGCGATGGTAGCCGCATTCCTTGCCCGGGGTCTCCCTCGGGCTTGGCTCTGGATCGCTATCGGCGCCCTGTCATTCGTCGTTTCAGCCACATGGTGGCGGCTTGGGATGCCGTATCACCCAGCTGCGACACTCGCCTGTGATGCCATGGTTTGCCTGGCCGTTTACTCTTTGGCCCGGGAAGAATTCGAGATCTGGATCTTTAATTTGTTCCGCTTGTCCGTCCTAGTCAGCCTCCTGAAACTTTTTGGCGTAATTCAGGAGAATTGGATATACGCAGCAGCCTTGGAGTGTGTTAACTTCGCTGCGTTACTACTGCTGGGTGGTACTGGAATCTTGGCGGGGACTGCCAATGGAGGTCATACTTTCGGCTCTTGGTTTGGCAGTCTTCGTAGGGTTGGGGTGTCTTTGCGTTCGTCTAGAAAAACGCCTCCGTGGTTCTCGGTTCCGAGATAGCCGAGATGGAAGATAACCTCATTGCAAAGATCGTCGGCGTCCTTTCGGGCGCTTTCTTGTCTCTCTCGTACGACCCACCGCGCTCTAGGGCTGGATTCTTGCGGCGGGGCGCTTCCAGCATTCTGTTCGGCTGGGTCTTCGGCGAGCCCACCCTTATCTTTCTAGATTGGAAGACTGATTACAACAGCACGGTGGCAGCCTTCTGCCTGGCGTCTATGGCCTCATGGTCGGCGATCGGCGTGCTTAAAAGAGTGGTCGAGGCGTATAAGAGAGAAGGCTAACGATCAATCCAAGACCACGATCTGCCCACCTGAATCGAAGAGATATGCGCCTGTTTTACCCCATATCTTTGTGCGGTATCTTCTTGCCTCTCCTTTCCTTTCAAGGCGATGATTTCTCTCACCTCTTTTTCCGTTAGTTTCGCATTTACGTGTCGTTCCCCTCGCATGTCTGTGCCATGAACAATTCGGTCAGCTTGGTTTTCGGCAGAAGTTTTCCAAGAGAGGTGCCTTTTCGTTACGCACCCAAGATGCCCATTGCCGCAGGAGTGAGCCGCCTCGTGCTCAGGGGTTGGCGGTGGGCCATTCTCCTCCTCGCAAGCCATTCTGTGCACTGACTCTAATTTAGAACCGATCATTATCCTTCCATAGCCGGCGCCCGTAGCGTAGGGCCATTTAAGACATTCATCGCCATCATATTTCAAGACAACTTCCTTGTAGAATCTCATAGGCTCGCCTTTTGATGGCCTTAAGACCGCGTCAACGGAGCCGTATTTACTCAAACGTGTCTTGTGCTTTTGGCAATGGATGGTGCTTCCGCTCTTAGTCCAGTGAGCGTTGCCATTGCAGCCTGGAACGGCGCATGCCCTGAATTTATCGGCCATTGAACCTCCTTGCCTTCAGGTTCAATGAACCTGTTGAGAAATACGTAAACGCGGCCACTAGGACCGCGCAACGTCTTGATAAACAAGGAAGAAGGATGGTGGGCGTGACAAGGATCGAACTTGTGACCCCTACGATGTCAACGTAGTGCTCTCCCGCTGAGCTACACGCCCATCCGATGTCGGCGCATAGACCACAAAACCCGTTGTCGCGTCAATAGGGTTTTCGAAGGTTTTTTGACAGAAATTTCGAAGGCATGTTTTTTCCCATCCGGGGGTCGGTCGCGGCGGCGTGGCGAGGGCCCGGATTTGCGGGATTCCTGCTAAGGCCTTGAAACGAAAAGACCGCCGGAGATCCTTGTGGATCGCGGCGGTCGATCGGAAATCGTCTTGGCTTGTCGCCACAGTGTGCCGCAAGCGGCAGCGACTGTGGAAAACTAGTCGCTTAAGCCGCGGCCAGCATCTTGTTGACCTCGTCGACGAGGTCGCGGAGGTGGAAGGGCTTCGAAAGCACCTTGGCATCTTTCGGCGCCTTGGAGTCGGGATTGAGCGCAACGGCGGCAAAGCCGGTGATGAACATGACCTTGAGGTCCGGATCGAGTTCGGTCGCGCGGCGCGCCAGCTCGATGCCGTCCATCTCGGGCATGACGATGTCGGTGAGGAGAAGCGAGAATGGCTCCTCGCGAAGCCGGTCATAGGCGCTGGCGCCGTTGTCGTAGGACATGACCTTGTAGCCGGCCTTTTCGAGCGCCTTGACCAGGAACCGGCGCATATCGTTGTCGTCTTCGGCAAGAAGGATTTTCGCAGTCATGAATTCGGCCGTGCTTCTCTTTTTTCAGTTTATTGCGCGTAGATTGCGGCGTTTTATCCAAACCCCAACGCGGTAAATATCTCGTGAACGCGGGACGTCAATTCCCCGGGAGCTGTGATTGGTCACTATGGACACAGAGCGGACCAACTGGCAACATGATGACAATTGTAAGAACCGCATATGGTAAAAAAGGGTTCAGATGGGGGAAATTGCGGAGAGGGAACTGTTTGAGGTCCTGGAACCTCCGATCCAGCGCATTCCCTTTGTGTTCAATTCACCGCATAGCGGCCGGTCCTATCCCCAGCGCTTTCTCGATCAGTCGCGGCTCGACGCTGTTTCGATTCGCCGGTCGGAAGACCACTATGTCGATGAGCTGTTCCAGAACGCGACTTTTCTCGGAGCGCCGATGCTGCTGGCGCATTTCCCGCGCGCCTTCCTCGACGTCAACCGTGAGCCCTATGAGCTTGACCCGCGCATGTTCGACGGCCCGCTGCCGCCGCACGCCAATATCAGCTCGATGCGTGTCGCCGGCGGCCTCGGCACGATACCGCGGCTGGTCGCCGAGAACATGGAGATCTACCGCGGACGTTTCCCGGTGGAAGACGCGCTGACGCGGATCGAGACGATCTACAAGCCCTACCATGCCACCCTGCGCAAACTGATCGCGCGCACCCACGTGCAGTTCGGCCTGTCGGTGCTGATCGATTGTCACTCGATGCCCGGGAACGTGCATCTGCCCGGCAGCGCCCAGCGTCCCGACTTCATCATCGGCGACCGCTACGGCACCAGTGCCGCGGGTGAACTGTCGCGCGCCGCCGTCGATCTGTTGCAGCAGCTCGGCTATAGCGTCGTGCGCAACAAGCCCTATGCCGGCGGTTTCATCACCGAGCATTACGGTCGCCCGACACGCGGGCTGCATGCGCTGCAGATCGAAATCAACCGGGCGCTCTATGTGGATGAGACGACGCTGGTGCGCAAGCCCGGCTTCGGCGCGCTGGTCGCAGATCTCACGACCTTCGTCGCGTCGCTTGCCCGCCATGTCGAAGACTACGGCGCCTACCTCCCGCTCGCAGCGGAGTGACTTCAAGATTTTCTGTCGGGGAGCTTCAAAAAAAACCGCGCCAACGGCGCGGTCAAGTCTAGGGAGGAAACACCCAAGGAGGGTATTTACAGTCACAGGTGACTGTACCCAAACCTTAATATTGCACTGCACAAATGTCAAGTTGAAGCAGTGAAGACTTTTGCAGTGCATCAAACGTTTTTCAGTCGAAAGCGGTATCTGAACCGATTGAAACGCTAGAAATCTGAAAACACAGGCGATTTGGTCGCTGCTGCCATCGCATCAGCGCGTTTGCCTTTCGGTAAATTTCGTCTATGCAGGACGAACCTTCCTTCGTCATGCTTCCCTGAGAGAGAGCCATGCTGCCTGACCGCGCCTTCTTCGATCGCCTTGCTGAAGCTGCCAAGGCAGAGACCCTGCCGCGATTCCGGATCGGCACCAGCGTGGTCAACAAGATCGAAGGCGGCTTCGATCCGGTAACGGAGGCGGACCAGTCGGCGGAAGCTGCGATCCGTGCGCTGATCGAGAAGCATTTTCCGGAGCATGGCATCCTTGGCGAAGAGCATGGCAATGTCGGGCTCGACCGCGAATATGTGTGGGTCATCGACCCGATCGACGGCACGCGCGCCTTCATTTCCGGCCTGCCGGTCTGGGGCACGCTGATCGGCCTCTATCGCAATGGCGAAGCGGTCATGGGCCTGATGGATCAGCCGTTCACCGGGGAGCGCTATTTCGCCGATGGTGAGAAGGCGACCTACCGGGGTCCCGGTGGCGAAAAGGTGCTTTCGACCCGTGCATGCAATTCGCTTTCGGATGCGGTGCTGTTCACCACATCGCCGCACCTCTACACCGGCGCGTTCAAGACTCGCTACGAGGCGCTGCAGAGCAAGGTCCGGCTCTTCCGATACGGCTGCGATTGCTACGCCTTCGCGCTGCTCGCCGCCGGCCACATCGACCTGGTGGTCGAATGTGGACTGAAGCCTTACGATGTCGGCGGCCTCATTCCGCTGATCGAGCAGGCTGGCGGCATCATCACCAATTGGCAGGGTGGACCGGCGGAAATGGGTGGTGAAGTCATCGCTGCCGGCAGCGCCGAACTGCATGCTCAGGCGCTGGAAATCCTCAAAGGCTGAGGCCGCCACGCTCCGGCGCTGATTCCGAAGCGAGATGCAAAATCAAACGATTGGCGAGTGTGCCCGCCTGTATCAGGCGGCGCTGTTTTCGCGTTCGTCACCCTCTTCGGGGATGACAAAGGCAAGGATCGCGGCCATCGCCTGGGCGCGATAGCGATCCGCTTCATGCAGCAGTTCGTGGCGGGCGCCATCGATCGGGATCATCTGGGCGGCGCGGAAGTTGCGCGCCAACCACTCGACGGCGAGATGCGGCACCAGACGGTCAGCCGTCGGCGCCAGGATGATCGTCGGCAGGGTGATGCGCGTCAGATGCTCGCGACGGATGACGCGGCGCATGGCGCGGAAGGCCTCGCTCAGCCAGCGCGCGGTGGGCGGGCCAAGCCTCAGTTCCGGATGCGTGTCGGTCAGTGCGATGTTGCGCAGGTAGCGGCGCCGGTCCGCCGTCAGCACGTTGCTTTCGAACGGGCGGTTGCCCTTGTCGGGATGGGCCGGCAGGGTGCCGAGGCCGATGCAGCGCATGAGGGTCGCAATCGCCGCAATGCTGGGCTCGCCGAGCGCCTGTCCGCCAAGGCCGACGAAGGGTGCCAGCACCACCAGCCGGTCGATCCGGCTTGCTAGCATCGGTGCCAGCGACAGGGCAACGAGCGCACCCATGGAATGGGCGACGATCGAGAAGGGCAGGCGCGTATCCGGCAGCACGATCTGTTCGAGGAAGGTGCTGAGGTCGCGTTCATAGTCGGAGAAGTGGTCGACGTAGCCGCGGCCCGGGTGTGGCAGCAGCCGCTCGGAGCCCGCCTGGCCGCGCCAGTCGAAGGTTGCGACCCAAAGACCTGCAGCCGTGAGATCAGCGATCGTCTCGAAATATTTCTCGATCGATTCGTTGCGGCCCTGCAGCAGGACGACCGTGCCGCGCGCAACAGGCTGTTTCGTCCTGAAGATCGCGTAGCGAATCTTGCGACCGCCGACGCCATCGAAGAACCCAGCCACGTAGTTTTCCGGGGTCGGATTGTCCGGTGTCGAGTGGAGGATCGAGGTCATGACGTGGTGACGGCCAAGAGCGGGTTGATCGGTATCATCAAGGGATAGGCGGCAGGGTCTCCGTCGTCAAAGAAAAAAGCCGGAAACGGTGGGTGAAATCCGGACGATCACCGTTTCCGGCTGCTGAAGAGGAAGGGACGTATCACTTCAGCCTGGGAGTTGCCGCCCAGAGTTTTCTTCTAGCCCACCGGGGCTGAACGGAAGCCGAAGCGGCCGTTCATGTCGGGTTCACGGGAAAATCGTAAGCGCTCGCGTCTTGAAGTCGCGAATTTGCCTCCCCAAATCAGGGTCACGGGCGCCGAAGACGGGTCCGTTCACCGGTCTTGCCGCTGCCAGAATGGGGTGGCCGACCAGACATCGCAAACCGTTGCTCCAAGGAGGACACAATGCGTCACTTTGATTTCTCTCCCCTTTACCGTTCCACCGTTGGCTTTGATCGCCTGTTCACGATGCTCGACAGCCTCGGCCAGCCGGGTGAAGCTCAGACCTATCCGCCCTACAACATCGAACGCACCGGCGAAAACGCCTACCGCATCACCATGGCCGTTGCCGGCTTTGACGAGAGCGAGCTTTCGATCGAGGCCCGTGAGCACACGCTGACGGTCAAGGGCGAAAAAGCCGAGGAAAAGGGCGACGAAAGCCAGTTTCTCCATCGCGGCATTGCCAAGCGTGCCTTCGAGCGTCGCTTCCAGCTCGCCGATCACGTGGAGATCAAGTCCGCTTCGCTGAAGAACGGCTTGCTGCACATCGACCTCACCCGCGAGATTCCGGAAGCAGCCAAGCCCCGCCGGATCGAGATTTCGTCCGTTGCCTCGCAGCCGAAGCAGATCGAGGCCCAGACCCTCTAACCGCGAAGACAATCTCCCAAGACAGGCGGCGTCCCCCAGGGGCGCCGCTTTTTTATTGGTTCATTGAAATCACGTAGTTCCGAACGGAGACCGCTTCGGACTTTTCCTGACTTTCTAAAGCGCGTCGCGATCTTTCAGATTCGCTCCTTGCGCTTTAAGTTTTTGATGTTTCGCATGTCGTTGTCGCAAAACCGCTGCGCACTTTTGCGCGACAGGCTTTAGGATCTGGCCGGCGCGGGCACGGCAGACGTCTGCTTCTTGGCGGCATAGCGCTGTGCGATGACGGCGCAGGCCATCAGCTGGATCTGGTGGAACAGCATCACCGGCAGAACGATCGCGCCGATGTTCTGCCCGGCGAAGATGGCGCTCGCCATCGGAACGCCGCTCGCAAGGCTCTTCTTCGAGCCGCAGAAGGTGATGGCGATCTCATCCGCCTTGTCGAAGCCGAGCAGGCGGCTGCCGAACATGGTGACGGCAAGCACGAGCGACAGCATGACGATTTCGATGACGACGAGAACGCCGAGATCTGCCAGCGAATAGGTCTGCCAAAGGCCCGATGTCACCGCCTGGCTGAAGGCGAGATAGACGACCATCAGGATCGAACCGCGATCGACGGGCGCCAAGAGGCCCTTGCGCGCCCGGATCCAGTTGCCGATCAAGGGCTGCAACAGCTGGCCGATGACGAAGGGTGCAAGCAATTGCAGCAGGATCTGCTTCAGCGCGTCGAGCGTGACGCTGCCGTGGCCGCCGGCGGTAAACAGCAGCCCGACCAAAAGCGGCGTCAGAAACATGCCGAAGATGTTGGACGCAGACGCCGAGCAGATCGCGGCCGGCACGTTGCCGCCGGCCATCGAGGTGAAGGCGATCGACGACTGCACCGTCGAGGGCAGCACGCAGAGGAAGAGGATGCCGGTGTAGAGCGACTGCGGAAGGATCGAGGTCGGGACGAAGTCGATTGCAAGACCGATCAGCGGGAAGAGCACGAAGGTGGAGGCGAGGATCGTCAGGTGCAGCCGCCAGTGCAGGATGCCGGCGATCACCACGTCGCGCGAGAGGCGGGCGCCGTGCAGGAAGAAGACCATGCCGACCGCCACCTTGGTCGCCAATCCGAACCAGGCGGTCGCCTCACCATGGATCGGCAGGACGGATGCCAATAGCAGCGTCGCCAGAAGCAGGATGGTGAAGGTATCGGGAAGGTAGCGGCGCATATCCGGTCACTTGCTGGTGATGAAACGTCTTGCCGGGATCACTCATTATGAAGCAGGATGCAAGGAATAACAGTTATCGCGATTTGGGATGAGCCATGCTGGATCTCGTGCAGTTGCGCAGCTTCGTCGCGCTCGAACAGATGGGCAGTTTCACGCAGGCGGCGGAGAAACTGTCGCTTGGGCAATCGACCGTCAGCCAGCATATTCAACGGCTTGAGGCCTCGCTCGGGCGAACCCTGGTCGCCCGCGATACCCACCGCGTGTCGCTGACGGCGGATGGGCTGGCACTGCTTGCCCATGCGCGTTCGATGCTGGCGATCGACGGCGAGGTTCGGGCGCTTTTTGCCGAAAGCAGTCTGCGTGGTCGCCTGCGGCTTGGTGTTTCCGAGGATTTCGTCATGAGCCGGTTGCCGGCGGTTCTCGAAGATTTCGTCCGGGCGCATCCGTCGGTCGATCTCGAACTCACCGTGGCGCTCAGCGGCGTGCTTTACCAGATGCAGGACAACGGCGAGATCGACCTCGTGCTCGCCAAGCGCAGGCTCGGCGACGTGAGAGGCGAGCTCGTCTATCGCGAGCCGCTCGTCTGGCTCGCCCGCGACCCTGAAAGGATCAGGCGTGACAAGGTACTGCCGCTGATCGCCTTCCCGCCGCCGAGCATCACCCGCAGCGTCGCGCTCGAAGTGCTCGACCGGCATCGCCTACCATGGCGCATCGTCTGTACCTGCGGCAGCCTCAGCGGGCTGACGGCGGCCGCGCGCGCCGGAATGGGCGTGCTCGTGCAGCCGCGCAGCATGGTGCCGCAGGGGTTGAAGGAGATACCCGCCGGCGCCCTGCCGCCGCTTGAAGACGTCGAGTTCGTGCTGGTGCCGAGCAAGGGCGTCGACCGCAAGCTGAGTGCAGCACTTTCGGCCGAGATCCTCTCCAATGTGAGGACGCTGCAGGGACAGGCTTGATACGGGGGATCACCCCGCTCAGGTGGCGGGATGGTCGTCCGGACGGAAAAGCGTTCGCCGTTTTCCTGGTACTGCTTCAGCAGGCGGCGACGAACCGGTCGACATCGTCGGCCTTCGTCGCGAAGCTGGTCACGAGGCGGTAGAGACCCTGATCCGGCGCAAGACTTCCATCGAGGTCGTGGGGCACGGGCCAGTCGTAGAAGACGGCGCCATCCTGCCTGAGCTTCGTGGCCACGTCTTTCCTGATGATGGGGAAAACCTCGTTGGCGTCCGCCTGCCAGGCGAGGCGGCTCGTCTTCGAGGCGGCAATGCCCTCGGCGAGGCGTGCGGCCATCGCGTTGGCATGGCGCGCGAGGTTCAGCCAGAGATCGCCGGCGAAGTAGGCGTCGAACTGTGCGGAGACGAAACGCGACTTGGAGAAGAGTTGGGCCGAGCGCTTGCGCAGGAAGTGCATTTCGTGCGCCTTCGAGAGATCAAAGAGCACCAGCGCTTCGGCGCACCAGCAGCCGTTCTTGGTGCCGCCGAAGGAGACGAGATCGACACCGCGCTTCCAGGTCATTTCAGCGGGCGTTGCGCCAAGGCCGACGAGCGCATTGGCGAAGCGGGCACCGTCCATATGCAGTGGCAACTTATGCGCCTTGGCAACGGCAGCGATCGCCTCGATCTCCGCAAGCGAATAGACCGTGCCGCTTTCCGTTGCCTGCGTCAGCGAGACCGCCGTCGGCTGGCCGCCGTGGACATTGTCGAGCGGAAAGCGCCGAATCTCGGCTTCGAGGCGCGCGGCCTCCATCTTGCCGCGGGGGCCGTCGACAGGCTTCAGCCTGGCGCCGTGCGAGAAGAATTCCGGCGCGCCGCATTCATCGGCGATGACATGCGCTTCGCGATGGCAGAAGGCGATGCCGCCTGCGCGGTTGGCTGTCGCAAGTGCCAGCGAATTGGCGGCCGTTCCGGTGCCGACGAAGAAGACTGCGACATCCTTTTCGAAGATTTCCGCGAACTTCTTCTCCACCTTCCGGTCGAGGTCGCTGGTGCCATAGGCGGACGCATATCCGCCTGCATGCGCCATCAGGCTTTCGGCAATCGCGGGATGGGCGCCAGCCCAGTTGTCAGACGAAAAAATCATCACATTCCACCCTGTATTACAGTCTTTTCGACGGATTTGGCCGACCTTAGCCGAGTTCTCGGCCGGATCAATCACGGTCAGCGGCCGAAAGGCCAACNGGAGACCAGTTTGAAACCAAAAGGAAGAAAACGCCGGAAAGCCGTAATTAAATTATAAAAGCCGGAAACTTCCGGCAATGTTCGGCAAAATCTTCTCTATTATTTGCTCATATGCCTCTTGCGGAGGGGGGTAGTTTCTGGCATAGAGCACATGAAATAGGACAGGTTTGCTGTCCTATTTCGGTCTAGGGACCGGAACAATCGCCGCGAGTGCCTAAAAAAATGGCACCCGGCGTGCGAAGCGGGGGGATTTGCCGGATTTCATCCGGTTGTTATCGCCTGCCGTCAGGATGGTCGCAGACATCAGTGCCTGATGATGCCGTGCTTATTTGCGACCTGATCAGGATCATGAGACGATAGTGCCCCGGCTTTTTGGCGTGCCTTTGCGCGCAACGAAGAGCCATGCGCGGGCGGTGCCATGCCCGGCAGTGCCGGGTTTAACAGGAGGGAAAACGATGACGGATCATTCGCCATCACAGCAATCTGGGCTCAACCTCGCACACAGCGTTGCGACGGCTGAAAAAACGCCCGCATTCCCGACTGGCCTGCCGCGAAAACAGGGTCTCTACGATCCGCGCAACGAACATGACGCCTGCGGCGTCGGTTTCGTCGCGCATATGAAGGGTCAGAAGTCGCACAAGATCGTCCGCGACGGCCTGTTCATGCTCGAAAACCTGACGCACCGCGGTGCCGTCGGCGCCGATCCGCTGATGGGCGACGGCGCGGGCATTCTCGTGCAGATTCCCGACCGCTTCTTCCGCGAGGAGATGGCCAAGCAGGGCATCACTTTGCCGAAGGCGGGCGAATATGCCGTCGGTCACATCTTCATGCCGCAGGACGATGCGCTCGTCGAACACTTCAAGCAGGTGATCAAAGACGTCGTCGTCGAAGAGGGCCAGGTGCTCATCGGCTACCGCGACGTGCCGGTCGACAATTCCTCGCTCTCGAAGGCGCCCGAGATTGCCGCGACCGAGCCGCGCCATGTCCAGATCTTCATCGGTGCCGGCCGCGACGCCGCCACGAACCCCGAGTTCGAGCGTCGTCTCTTCACTCTGCGCAAGGTGATCTCCAACCGCATCTATGACGAATACAAGGGCGAGGAGAGCAATTTCTACCCGGTATCGCTGTCGTCCTCGACGATCGTCTACAAGGGCATGTTCCTCGCCTATCAGGTCGGCGCCTATTACAAGGACCTGTCCGATCCGCGGTTTGAGAGCGCGGTGGCGCTCGTGCACCAGCGCTTCTCGACCAACACCTTCCCGTCGTGGAAGCTCGCGCATCCCTACCGCATGGTCGCGCATAACGGCGAAATCAACACGCTGCGCGGCAACGTCAACTGGATGGCGGCGCGCCAGGCGTCGGTTTCTTCGCCGCTCTTCGGCGAGGATATCTCCAAGCTCTGGCCGATCTCCTATGAAGGCCAGTCGGACACCGCCTGTTTCGACAACGCGCTCGAGTTCCTGGTGCAGGGCGGCTACTCGCTGTCGCATGCTGTCATGATGCTGATCCCGGAAGCCTGGGCCGGCAACCAGCTGATGTCGCCCGAGCGCAAGGCTTTCTACGAATACCATGCGGCGCTGATGGAGCCGTGGGACGGACCGGCGGCAGTCGCCTTCACCGATGGCCGCCAGATCGGCGCGACGCTCGACCGCAACGGCCTGCGTCCGGCCCGCTACATCGTCACCTCTGATGATCGCGTCATCCTTGCTTCGGAATCCGGCGTGCTGCCGGTCGACGAGGACAAGATCGTCAAGAAGTGGCGCCTGCAGCCGGGCAAGATGCTGCTGATCGATATGGAGCAGGGCCGCATCATCTCCGACGAGGAGGTGAAGTCCTCGCTCGCCCAGAAGCACCCCTATAGCAAGTGGCTTGAAGACACCCAGCTCATCCTCGAAGAGCTGAAGCCGGTGGAGCCGCGCGCGCTGCGTCGCGACGTCTCGCTCATCGACCGCCAGCAGGCCTTCGGCTACACGCTCGAAGACACCAAGATCCTGATGTCGCCGATGGCGACGACCGGCCAGGAGGCGATCGGCTCGATGGGCACCGATACGCCGATCTCGGCGATGTCGGACAAGCGCAAGCTGCTCTATACCTATTTCAAGCAGAACTTCGCGCAGGTTACCAACCCGCCGATCGACCCGATCCGCGAAGAGCTGGTGATGAGCCTCGTCTCCTTCATCGGACCGCGCCCGAACATCCTCGATCACGAGGGCATGGCCCATGCCAAGCGGCTCGAGGTGCGCCAGCCGATCCTGACCAATGGCGATCTCGAAAAGATCCGCTCGATCGGTCACACCGAGGATCGCTTCGACACCAAGACGCTCGACTTCACCTATGACATTTCGCGCGGTGCCGAAGGCATGCCCGATATGCTCGACCGTCTCTGCGAACGCGCGGAAGCGGCGGTGAAGGGCGGCTACAACATCATCGTGCTGTCGGACCGCCAGGTCGGTCCGGACCGCGTGGCGATCCCGGCATTGCTTGCGACCGCCGCCGTGCACCACCACCTGATCCGCAAGGGCCTGCGCACCTCGGTCGGCATCGTGCTCGAATCCGGCGAACCACGCGAAGTGCACCACTTCTGCCTGCTCGCCGGCTACGGCGCCGAGGCGATCAACCCCTATCTCGCCTTCGATACGCTGATCGACATGCACAAGCGCGGCGAGTTCCCGAAGGAGGTCGATGCGAGCGAGGTCGTCTATCGCTACATCAAGGCCGTCGGCAAGGGCATCCTCAAGGTCATGTCCAAGATGGGCATTTCGACCTACCAGTCCTATTGCGGCGCGCAGATCTTCGACGCCGTCGGTCTGTCGTCGAAGCTGGTCAACCAGTTCTTCTTCGGCACGGCGACGACGATCGAAGGCATCGGCCTCGAAGAGATCGCGGCCGAGACCGTCGCCCGCCACAAGGCGGCGTTCGGTGCCGACCCGGTTCTTGCCAACACGCTCGACATCGGCGGCGAATATGCCTTCCGCATGCGCGGTGAAAGCCACGCCTGGACCCCGGACGCGATCGCATCTCTGCAGCATGCCGTGCGCGGCAATGCGCAGGACCGCTATCGCGAATTCTCCGAGATGGTGAACAACTCGGCGCTGCGCATGAACACCATTCGCGGCCTGTTCACGGTGAAGAGCGCCGAGGCTCTCGGCCGCAAGCCGATCTCGGTCGACGAGGTCGAGCCGGCTACCGACATCGTCAAGCGCTTCTCGACCGGTGCCATGTCCTTCGGCTCGATCAGCCGCGAGGCGCACACGACGCTGGCAATCGCCATGAACCGGATCGGCGGCAAGTCGAATACCGGCGAGGGCGGTGAGGAAAGCGACCGTTACCTGCCGCTGCCGGACGGTTCGATGAACCCCGAGCGTTCGGCGATCAAGCAGATCGCCTCCGGGCGCTTCGGCGTGACCACGGAGTACCTGGTCAATGCCGACATGCTGCAGATCAAGGTGGCGCAAGGCGCCAAGCCCGGCGAAGGCGGCCAGCTGCCCGGCCACAAGGTCGATGCGACAGTTGCCAAGACCCGTCACTCGACGCCTGGCGTCGGCCTGATCTCGCCGCCGCCGCACCACGACATCTATTCGATCGAAGATCTGGCGCAGCTGATCTACGATCTGAAGAACGTCAATCCGGAAGCGGACGTCTCGGTCAAGCTCGTCTCGGAAGTCGGCGTCGGCACGGTTGCCGCTGGTGTCGCCAAGGCGCGCGCCGACCACATCACCGTCGCCGGCTTCGATGGCGGCACCGGCGCCTCGCCGCTGACCTCGCTGAAGCACGCCGGCAGCCCCTGGGAAATCGGCCTTGCCGAGACCCAGCAGACGCTGGTGCTGAACGGCCTGCGCTCGCGCGTCGCCCTTCAGGTCGACGGCGGTCTCAAGACCGGCCGTGACGTCATCATCGGGGCGCTGCTCGGTGCCGACGAGTTCGGCTTCGCCACCGCGCCGCTGATTGCCGCCGGCTGCATCATGATGCGCAAGTGCCATCTCAACACCTGTCCCGTCGGTGTCGCCACCCAGGACCCGGTTCTGCGCAAGCGCTTCAAGGGCACGGCCGAGCACGTCATCAACTACTTCTTCTTCGTCGCCGAGGAAGTGCGCGAGATCCTGGCTTCGCTTGGTGTGCGCAAGCTTGACGAGATCATCGGTGCCTCCGAGCTGCTCGAAAAGGACGGTGCGCTTGCCCACTGGAAGGCGAACGGCCTCGACTTCTCGAAGATCTTCCACAAGGTGGAAGCCGCCAAGGAAGAGACCTACTGGACCACACGCCAGAAGCACCCGATCGACGACATTCTCGACCGCAAGCTGATCGAGGAAGCCAAGGTCGCGCTCGAAACCAAGGCGCCGGTCAAGATCGAAGCTGCGATCAAGAACGTCGACCGCTCGGCCGGTGCGATGCTCGCCGGTGCGCTTGCCAAGCGCTGGGGCCACAAGGGCCTGAAGGACGACACCATCCACGTGACCCTGAGGGGCACGGCCGGCCAGTCCTTCGCCGCGTTCCTGGCACGCGGCATCACCTTCGACCTGGTGGGCGACGGCAACGACTATGTCGGCAAGGGTCTTTCGGGCGGACGCATCATCGTCCGGCCGCCGGAAAACGCGACGATCGTTCCGCAGGAATCGATCATCGTCGGCAACACCGTGCTTTATGGCGCGATCTCGGGCGAGTGCTACTTCAACGGCGTTGCCGGCGAGCGCTTCGCCGTGCGCAACTCCGGTGCGGTCGCGGTCGTCGAGGGCGTGGGTGACCATGGCTGCGAATACATGACCGGCGGCGTCGTCGTCGTTCTCGGCACGACGGGCCGCAACTTCGCGGCCGGCATGTCCGGCGGCGTTGCCTATGTGCTGGACGAGGAAGGCGATTTCGCCCGTCGTTGCAACATGGCGATGGTCGAGTTGCAGCCGGTTCCGGAAGAGGACGACATGCTCGAGAAGCTGCATCACCACGGCGGCGACATCATGCACAAGGGCATGGTCGACGTCTCCGGCGACATGACGCGTCACGATGAAGAGCGGCTCTATCAGCTGATATCCAACCACCTTCACCACACGGGTTCGCCCCGGGCGAAGGAGATTCTCGATCACTGGACGGATTACCGGCCGAAATTCCGCAAGGTCATGCCGGTCGAATACCGCCGTGCGCTCGAGGATATG
>Ga0055530_10000104_pt1 | contig 72163 bp, 59 predicted proteins | sample Araplavi_mTSA_r2_FD_55009 | JGI IMG/M metagenome (GOLD analysis project Ga0055530, IMG submission 55009) | Arabidopsis root microbial communities from North Carolina, USA - plate scrape MF_Cvi_mTSA_r2 | ecosystem: Host-associated > Plants > Roots > Endosphere | place: USA: North Carolina... | reverse complement strand
GATGTGCGCGGCACGTCCGATCGTGGTCGTACCCGCAAGCCAGGCAGCGACCAGCTTTTTGTTCACCGAATGAAAGAGCCGGATGAAGGCTGGCACGGCCGAATAATGTAGGAAAGACCTAATTGAAGGCGATGTTTGTTTTGGGGTGGGGAGCGGACATCCCGTCATCCCGGGCTTGACCCGGGATCCCGCTTTTTGACGCACTTACTGGCTTCGACCTCAAGCGGGACCCCGGGTCAAGCCCGGGGTGACGAGGAGAGAATCTGTCTGCAATCAGTCGCTTCCAACCTCAGCCCTGCGGCAACTCGTCATCCGTCTTGTCCTTCGCTGCGCCGGTCGCATCGGCAGCCAGCGAACGCATCTTCGCTTCGGCGGCGGCTTCCTTGCCGCTTAACACCAGCCACGCCATCACCGCCGCCGCGATCAGCGACAGCAGCGCCAGCCAATATCCGATTTCCCAATCGACCTGGATCATCGCGAGCGCGGCCTGATCCATGCCGCCATTCTGGCTATTTTTGGCGGCCTCGGCGAGGATCGCATCCTTGCTGTATCGATATGTGCCGATGAAGATCAGCGCCAGCGCGGCAATCGACGTGCCGAGAACCAGCTTTGCGGCTTCACGCCCTTTCAGGAAAAGCAGCGCCAGTCCGCCGGCAATCGCGAGCAGCGCCAAAATCAGCCAGATATTCAGCGAGGCACCGTCGCCTGCCTGCGCCGCTTGGCCCATCGCGGTAACGCGGCCAAAGGCGAGGCCGAAGCCGCTCGCTTCGACAAGTTTCTGGTTGGAACAGCTAACGGTCATCCACGGCAGCAAAAAAGCCAGCAGCGCGATGCCCTTGGGAACCCGGATCCATTTCCACATGATATTTCCCCCTTCGTCCAAGCCGGGGGAAGGCTAGTCCTTTGCGCCCGCGAGTCAAATCACGGACGCAAAGGCCAAGGGCGGATCAGGCGCCCACCAGTCGCCGGTCGCCCGCGAGCTTCAGCATCGCCTTTTGCAGCTTTTCGAACGCGCGGACTTCGATCTGGCGGACGCGTTCGCGGCTGACGTCATAGACCTGGCTCAGGTCTTCGAGCGTCTTGGGATCGTCGGTCAACCGGCGTTCGGTCAGGATATGGCGCTCGCGCTCGTTGAGCGTTTCCAGCGCTTCGCTCAGCAGCGAATGACGCACGTCACGCTCCTGCGCTTCGGCCACGCGCTCGTCCTGCAACGGGCCTTCGTCGCCCAGCAGGTCCTGCCATTGGCTGTCGCCATCCTCGCCCATCGGGACGTTCAGCGACGTGTCGCCGCCCATCGCCATGCGGCGGTTCATGCTGATGACCTCGTCCTCGGTGACGCCGAGATCGGTCGCGATCTTGGCGACATTTTCGGGCGACAAGTCGCCGTCCTCGAACGCCGCGAGGTTGTTCTTCATCCGGCGGAGGTTGAAGAACAGCTTCTTCTGGGCAGCCGTGGTGCCCATTTTGACAAGGCTCCACGAGCGCAGGATGAATTCCTGGATCGAGGCGCGAATCCACCACATCGCATAGGTCGCGAGGCGGAAGCCGCGTTCGGGGTCGAATTTCTTCACGCCCTGCATCAGGCCGATATTGCCTTCGCTGATCAGCTCGCTGACGGGCAGGCCATAGCCGCGATAGCCCATCGCGATCTTTGCGACGAGGCGAAGGTGCGAGGTGACGAGCTGCGCCGCAGCTTCATTGTCGCCATGCTCCTGGAATCGCTTCGCGAGCATATATTCCTGCTCGGGGGTGAGCAGCGGAAACTTGCGGATTTCGGCCAGATAGCGGTTCAGGCTCGCCTCACCGCCGAGTGCGGGCACTGTTGCCGGAACATTGCTTTTGTTAGCCATTGGTAGAAACTTCCCTTATTTTCAGAGGAGAAATATGCCGCGGTTGAGTCCGGCGGTCAAAATAGATTTTCATTCGAAACCTAAACGCGCAATTCATCGATCAGTTCCCGCATGTCGCCTGGGAGTTCGCTGTCGAGCGCGATGTCGTTACCGGTCACCGGATGAATAAAACCCAAATGGGCGGCGTGCAACGCCTGACGTACGAAATTCCGTGCCCGGAGTATATCAGACAAAGGTTTACGTGAGCGACCATAGACGGGGTCACCGACAAGCGGATGGCCGATGTGCGCCATATGGACTCGGACCTGGTGCGTGCGTCCGGTTTCGAGTCGGCATTCGACCAGCGTCGCGTTCTTCAGCGGCTCGATCGTCCGGTAATGGGTGATCGCATGCTTGCCGCGGCCTTCGGCGACAACGGCCATTTTCTTGCGGTTCGTGCTCGACCGGCCCAGCGCGGCATCGACGGTGCCGTTTGCGGGGATCGGGCGTCCGGTTGCGATCGCGAGATAGCGGCGGTCGATGCTGTGCGCGGCAAATTGTTTCGCCAGGCCTTCGTGCGCCTTGTCATGCTTTGCGGCGACGATCAGCCCGCTCGTATCCTTGTCGATACGGTGAACGATCCCGGGGCGCGCAACCCCGCCGATGCCCGATAGCTGGCCCGCACAATGATGGAGCAGCGCGTTCACCATCGTACCGTCAAGATTGCCCGCGGCCGGGTGGACGACCATGCCCGCCGGCTTGTCGACGACGATCAGATGTTCATCCTCATAAGCGATGACCAGATCCATATCCTGCGCGACATTATGTGCGGGCGTGGCGACGGGCAGGCGGACCTCGATCGTCGCGGGCGCGGCCGCCTTGGCCGACGGATCCCACAGAATATTGCCGCCGGCGTCGACGACGCGTCCGCCCTTGATCAGCGTCTTCACTCGTTCGCGCGATAGATTGGGGAGGGCTTCGGCAAGCGCGCGGTCGAGCCGCAGCCCGGCCGCACTGTCCTGCAGCGTCACACTCAGTATTTCGTCGTCCCCCAACATTGATCAGAATGTGGTTTCAGGGTGCCGAAATTCAAGGGGAGGGATGCCGCTGCAATCTTCGCATTATCATCATCCCGGCCTTCGCCGGGATGATGGGCGCTTGAGGAGGGTTATCGCGCTTGCTCTGGACGGGTTCGGTGCCGTAGGAGCGGCGCACGCCGGAAATATCCGGCTTCTGCGCTGGGGAGCCCGTTTGTCCATGTCCGACGATCGCGTCGATTTTGCCTCGATGCTGGCTTCGCGCCTGTGTCATGATCTGCTGAGCCCCGTCGGCGCTTTCGCCAACGGCCTCGAACTTCTCGCCGACGAGAAGGACCCGGCGATGCGCGAGCGTTGCTTCGAACTGCTCGAACAGAGCGCGCGGACGTCGGCGAACAAGCTCAAATTCTTTCGCCTGGCGTTCGGTTCGGCGGGCGGGTTCGGCGAACTTGTCCCGGCGGATGAGGCGAAGTCGGCGATCCATGGCATCATCGGCGACCGCGCGATCGAACTTAATTGGATGATCGGGACTGATCCGCTGCCCAAGCCGGCGGTGAAGATCATCCTCAACCTGTCGCTCCTCCTCGTCGATGCGCTGGTGCGCGGCGGCCGGCTCGATGTCGGCTGTGAAAAGCAAGGCGAAGGGATCGAAATCGCGCTTCACGTCGAGGCCGAGCGCATCTTCCTTGATGCCGATGTCGAACGCATCCTGGCCGAGGGTGAAGGCGCAAGCCCGATGACCTCGCGCACCGCGCCCGCGGTACTGGTCCAGGCGGTCGCACGGCAGAATGATGGGACGGTCATGCTGGCCCGCGAAACCCCGACATCCTTGCTGGTCGGGGCAGTTCTGCGCGGCCGCGGGTAAAGCCACTTTTAACCATTGTCGGCCATGGTGGAACCTCAGTTTTTGGGGCGCACCGGTACCGCGATGGACGATCTGCTGAATGACTTTCTTGCCGAAACGGCGGAAATCCTTGCCGAGGCTGGCGGGGCCATCGTTGCGTGGGAAGCGGATCCCGCCGACCGCGCGCAGCTCGACGCGATTTTCCGCTCGGTCCATACGATAAAGGGAAGCTCGGGTTTTCTGGCGCTGCCGCGAGTGACCGCACTGGCGCATGCTGCCGAAGACGCGCTCGATCAGGTGCGGCGCGGCAACCGGGTGGCGAATGCCGCGCTCGTCACCGGCGTGCTGGGCATCATCGATCGCCTGAGCGATCTTTGCACGGCACTGGGACAGAAGGGCGCCGAACCCACCGGCGACGACCGCGATGTGATCGGCGCGCTATCGGAGCATAAGACGTCCGACGATGCGCCGTTCGAGGTTGCCGGCGTGCCGCTCCGCCGCGAAGATGATTTCGGCGCCGAGATGCAAAGCTGGCGTTCGATCCGCGTGCCGCTCCCGCTGCTGGACAGCGTCATGACCGGCGTTACCGACATCGTGCTCGCTCGTAACGAATTTGCCCGGATGTTGCGGGAATCGGGTGCCGATCTGTCGGTCATCGCGTCGTTCGACCGCCTGTCCGATTCGATCGCCGGGATGCGTCAGTCGGTCAGCCAGATGCGTATGCAGCGGATCGACAAGCTGTTCGCCCCGCTGCCCCGCATTGTCCGCGACCTCGCGCAGGAGATGGGCAAGAAAATTGCGTTTCAGACGAGCGGCGGCGAAGTCGAGCTCGATCGCGAAATGATGGAAAATATCCGCGATCCGTTGATCCACATCGTCCGCAACGCGATCGACCATGGCGTCGAACCGCTCGAGGATCGGGTCGCGGCGGGCAAGGATATAACCGCGACGATATCGGTCTCGGCGCGCCAGTCGGGCAATCAGATCGAAATCGAGGTGCGCGACGACGGCCGCGGACTTTCGCCCGACACCATCACAGCAAAGGCCATCGCCTCAAGAATCCTAACCACCACCGAAGCCCGCGCTCTCGGGCCCAAAGAGAAGCTCGATTTGATCTTCCGGCCCGGCTTTTCGACCGCGGCGAAAGTCACATCGATATCGGGCCGCGGGGTCGGCATGGATATCGTGAAAGCGAATGTCGAACGGATCGGCGGCGTCGTTGAACTGCGCAACGATGAAGGGCGGGGGCTAACGATACTGCTCCGCGTGCCGATGACGCTGACGATCATATCTGGGCTGATGGTCCGCGCCGCAGGGCAGTATTTTGCGATTCCGCGCGGAGCCGTGCGAGAGATTCTACTCGAAAGCGGCGATACGGTGCGGATCGACCAGCTTGGCGGCGGCGAACTAGCGACCGTCCGCGGCGAACAGTTTCCGCTCCTCCGCCTCGAGAATATATTGGGCCGCGAGCGCGACGATTCCGACGACAGCGACGATCGCGCGTTGGTGATCGTCCGGCCGGGGCAGGGGCAAAGCTATGCGCTGAGCGTTGCGGCGATCCACGATCATGAAGAACTGGTGATCAAACCCGCGGCGCCGATGATTATGGCAACGGGCCTCTATGCAGGCACGACGCTGCCCGACAATGGCCGTCCCGTCCTGCTGCTCGATGTTCAAGGTTTGCTGGCCATCGCCGCGATCGACGCCAGCGAAGCCGGCCGCAGCCACGACCGGATGGCCGAGGCCGAAGCCGAGGCCGCGGCGGCGCGCAACGCTGTCCAACTGTTGCTGTTCCGCGATATGAACCACCGTGTCCGCGGGGTTCGCCTGTCTGTCATCGAACGGGTCGAGGAAGTTCCGGCATCGGCGCTGTTCGAAAGCGCCGGCCGGGTGCAGGCGCAGATCGGAGACGATATTTTCCCAGTCCACGCCGCGGTGCTGCCGGGCGGCGAGGGGACGCTGAAACTCCTGCGCCTTTACGACGGTCAGTCGGTGCTCTGTTATCCGATCGCCGAGGTGATCGACATCGTCCGTCTGCCCGATGTCGTGCAGCCGTCGGCGGCGCCGGGCCTGATCGCGGGTGTCGTGCTTGTCGGCGGAGATCCGGTCGAACTGATCGACCCCTTCTGGCTGATGGAACAATATGCCGCGGGCACGCCGGTATCGGCGTTGCGCCAACCGCTTTGCCGTCTTGCTGACGACCATGACGGTTGGGGCGACAATTTCCTTGCGCCGATCTTGCGAAGCGCCGGCTATCGCGTGATTTCGAGCGACGATACTTCGGGTGAGACGCCCGATGTGCTGCTGTATCTTACCGAGACCAGCGCGGCCGACAGCGATGCCGACAGCGAAGTGCCGGTGATCCGTCTGCGCACGTCGGTCGCGGCAACCGGACCCGACGACGAAACCGTCTATCGCTACGACCGTCAGGCTCTGCTCGATGCGCTGCAACGCCGTGTTGGAGGAGACGTCGCATGATGGAGAAACTCTATCTTATCGCGCGCATCGCCGACACGCGCGTCGCGCTTCGCAGTCGTGCGATCAATTCTGTCGTGACCGTCGGCACGCCGGTCGAAGTTCCGGCCGCGCCGCCGCATGTTGCGGGTCTCTTCGCGCTGCGCAGCCGGGTCTTCACCCTCATCGATCCGCATGTCGTGGTCGGCCTGCCTGCAGTGCCTGTGGTGCCGGGGCAGCGGGTGATCGTCGTCGATGTTGCCGAGCATGGCTATGCGCTGCTCGCCGACGAGATTGAGGACGTCTGTTTCATCGAGGCCCCCGAGACGCGCGTCGCCGGAAAACTGCTGCCCGGCTGGGCGCGCGTCGCCGATGCGATGATCGAGCATGACGGCGCTTCGCTGCTCGTTGTCGATCCATCGCATTTTATCACGCTACCGACCTTAAAGGCGGCGTGATTTCGACCGTTTATTAACGGGGTGCACACGCCTTCACGATAAACATGCCCAAATCCCGGGGGTCGGAGTTAATTGAATGTCGAAATCTTGTCTGGTGGTCGATGACAGCAAAGTCATTCGGAAGGTTGCTCGGCATATTCTTGAGAGCATGGCCTTTGCTGTGGACGAAGCGGCCGACGGGCAGGAGGCGCTGACCTTCTGTCGCGCCAACCGTCCCGACGTTATCCTGCTCGACTGGAATATGCCGGTGATGAGCGGAATGGAGTTTCTGGGGGCGTTCAACGACCTTGATTATGGTCATGAAGAGCGCCCGCGTGTCGTTTTCTGTACCACCGAAAACAGCATCGATCATATCCGCGCGGCGATCGAAGCCGGTGCGGACGAATATGTCATGAAGCCGTTCGACCGCGAAACGCTTGAAGGAAAGCTGCAGCTCGTCGGCATTGCTTGAGGTTTTTTTAGGTGGCCCGTCCACAACCCCTGATACCGGATCCCGAGCCAACGGCGCGGACCGTGCGCGTGATGCTCGTCGACGACAGCCTTGTCGTCCGCAGCATCCTTGAACGCATCGTCGATCAGCGGCCGGGACTCAAAATCTGCGCCTCGGTCGCCTCCGCGCACGACGCGCTCGAGTATCTGGCGCGCGAGCCTGTTGATGTCGTCGTGCTCGATATCGAAATGCCGGGGATGAACGGCATCGACGCCCTGCCGCACATATTGGAGCGCGCCGAAAAGGCCCGCGTTCTCATTCTTTCGTCGAATTGCGTTGAGGGCGGCCCGGCTGCGATCGATGCACTCGCGCTCGGTGCCAGCGATACGCTGGCCAAGCCGGGACGGGGCAGTTTTTCGGGGCGTTTCGCCGAAGTTCTGACCGAGAGGATCATGACACTCGGCCATCAGCGCGACTTCCCGGCGCCGGTTCCGATCACCGAGCGACCGGTGCCTTCGACGGCCGCACTTGCGATCGACACCGATCAGCCCATTGAATGTATCGCGGTCGCGGCATCGACGGGCGGTATTCCCGCCTTCGCCAATTTCCTTGCGAACCTCGACCCGCGGATCACCGCGCCGATCCTGCTGACGCAGCATCTGCCCGATGCCTTCATGGAATTTTACGCGAAGCAGATCGCGACGATGACAACGCGCCGCGTCCGGGTCGCCGCGGCAGGAATGACCGTCGAGCGGGATTGCATCTACCTTGCGCCCGGCGACGCACATCTGATCGTTGCCGCCAACGGCGGCAGGGTGGAAATCGCGCTCGATCGCCGCGCCATGGACAATGGCTGCTGCCCCTCGGCCGATCCGATGCTCGATTCGGTCGCTGACGTCTATGGCAAGGGCGGAGTGGCCGTTATCCTCAGCGGCATGGGACGCGACGGCGTGATCGGCGCGGCGCGGCTGAAGGACGCTGGCGGGACGATTTTCGCGCAGGCGCCCGAAAGCTGCGTGATCTGGGGGATGCCGGGGGCGGTTGCTAAAGCAGGCATTGCCGCCGCGACGCTCAACCCCGACGCGATTGCGCTGATGCTGGGCAGCTTCCTTCCCGGGCGCCGCAAGCCATGATGGGCGCGAGCGCCAGCGAGTCGGCGTATCGCGTCCTGATGGGGGTGCTGGAATCGCGCACCGGACAGACGCTGTCGCCGAACCGTATCTGGCGGATCGAAATGTCGCTGAAGCCGGTGATGCAGCGCCACGGTATCGCCGACCTCGACGCACTCGTCGCGGCGCTCGTCACGTCGAACAGCCGGCAATTGCTCGACGATACGGTCGATGCGATGCTGAACAACGAAACCTATTTTTATCGCGAATATAGTGTCTTCGATGAAATAGCTGCGACCGCGCTTGAGCAAATCCGCGAGATCAACAAGCTGCGCCGCCGGCTGACCATCTGGCATTGCGGCGTGTCGACGGGGCAGGAAGCCTATTCGATGGCGATGCTGATCGCCGAGCAGGGCGTGAAATGGGCGGGCTGGCAGGTCGATATCGTCGGCACCGACGTCAGCTATCACGCGATTTCGCGCGCGCGCGTCGGGCTCTATAGCCAGTTCGAGATCCAGCGTGGCCTTCCCGTGCAGCGCATGGTGCGCTGGTTCGACCAGACCGAAGGCGGCTGGCTCGCCAAGGCAGACCTGCGCCGCCGGATCGATTTTTCGGTACAGAATATGCTCACCGACCGGCCTCCGTTGGCGAGCCCGGCCGACCTCATCTTCTGTCGCAACCTGCTGCTCTATTTTTCGGCGCCGATGCGGCAGAAAGCCTTTGCACGGCTCCGTGCGATGGCGGCGCCGCAGAGCTTCCTCGTCCTCGGCGCGGGGGAAACCGTGCTTGGGCAGACCGACCAATTCGTCGCGAGCCCGCGCTTGCGTGGTCTTTACGAGCCCGCCGACCAGCAGGTGCGTCGCCCCCCGATCTCATCCTCATTGGCCGCCTGACCTTGCTTTTTGCGCGCCACTGGCGCAATCGACGGATTGGCAAGCACAGGACGGGTCCCCGGAGCGCATGAGCGATTTTATCGAACGCTGGTCTCCCAATTTCGACGAACGCGCGCTGCCTGTCTCGATGATCGTGCTCCATTATACCGGTATGAAGAGTGGTGCCGAAGCCCTTGATTGGCTTGCCAATCCCGAGGCAAAAGTGTCGGCACATTATGTCGTGGCGGAAGACGGCCAGATCACGCACATGGTCCCCGAGGACAAGCGCGCCTGGCACGCGGGCAAGTCTCATTGGCGTGGGGTCAGCGACATCAATTCGGCGAGCGTCGGGATCGAGATCGTCAATCCGGGCCACGAGTGGGGTTATGTGCCCTTTCCCGATGCGCAGGTCGCCTCGGTCGTGCGGCTGGTGCATCTGATCAAGGACCGTCACGCGATCACGCGCGGCAATGTGGTCGGACATTCGGATATCGCGCCGACGCGCAAGCAAGACCCGGGCGAACTGTTCCCGTGGGAAGAGCTTGCGCGCCGCCGCCTCGCGCTGCCGCGTCCGACCAAGAAGCTCACCGATCCCTTGTGGACCGATGCGGGCTTCCTGCTCGCGCTCGAACGCTTCGGCTATGACGTAACCGATGGATTCGCGGCGACCGTCGCTTTTCAGCGCCGTTTCCGGCCAGAACTGATCGACGGCACCATCGACGGCGAATGCCGCGCGATCCTGCTTGCGCTGCTGTTGCCGCAACCTGAAGGTGAATCCCAGAAACCCTAAGGGAAAAGCCGGAAAGCCATGCGCCCTTTGCATCTGGCTGTCTTAAAGCTGTTGCAAATAGGTCACAAAACAGAACGAAAATCGGCTGCCGGGCCAAAATCCCTTTACGGACTCACGTCAAAGGACCATCGCCGCGACCGGGAGGGCGACGCTTAGGTTGAAACCTTCCAAGTGCCGTCCTTGCCGATTCTGCCATGAAGCAGCGAGGAATACTGCACCGTGAAACAAAATTATCTTCCCCTTTTGAAATTGACCGCCGCCCCCTTCGTGCTGGGCGCCGCGATGATTTCGATGCCTGCTTATGCGCAGGATGCCGACGCTGCCGATGATGCCGGCGCGGATACGATCGTCGTGACCGGTTCGCGCATCGCGCGCCCCGATCTCAGCTCGTCGGTTCCCGTTTCGGTTATCGGCCAGGAGCAGATCCAGCAGACCGGTGCCGCCAACATTCAGGACGTGCTGACGGAACTGCCGTCGGTCGGTCAGAATATCAGCCGTACCTCGTCGAACTTCTCGACGACCGGTAACGGCATCGCGACCGTCAACCTGCGCAACCTCGGCTCGGTCCGTACGCTGGTTCTCGTCAATGGCCGCCGTTTCGTCGCCGGCCTGCCGGGTACGTCGATCGTCGACCTCAACACCATCCCGACCGACCTGATCAAGGACGTCCAGGTCGTGACCGGCGGCGCGTCGGCGGTCTATGGTTCGGAAGCGATCGCGGGCGTCGTCAACTTCATTCTCGACGACAAGTTCGAAGGCATCCGTTTCCATGGACAGGGAACGATCAGCGACGAGGGTGACTCGGGTCGCTACCTCGCCAGCCTGACTGCGGGTACGGCATTTGCCGACGGCCGTGGCCACATCGTCGTCAACGGCAGCTATGACCGCGACAACGGCCTGCGTTCGCGCAACCGCGAATTTTCGGCGCATGACATTCCGAACCGCAGCTCGTTCGCTTCGCAGGGCCTCTTCAGCCCGGGCGGCACGTTTGCTCCGGGCGCCGGCACCTTCACCTATGGCCCGGGCAATGTCCTGAAGCCGTACGAAGGCGCCAACATCGACGGGTACGACCGTAACCAGGATCGCTACCTCGGTGTTCCGGTCGAGCGTTATCTGGTCACCGGCCTCGCCAGCTACGAGCTGTCGGACAACGCAACGCTGTTCTTCGAAGGCAGCTATGCGAAGAGCAAGTCGCGTTCGAGCCTGGAGCCGCAGGCCGTTGCCGATACCGACCTCGTCAATGCCGACGGCACGCCCTATGCGGGCATTCCCATCACGAACCCGTTCCTTCCGACGGCAATTCGCGATGCGATGATCGCGGAAGGCGTCACCTCGCTGCCGTTCCGTCGCCGTTCGAACGACATTTTCGATCGCAGCAACAAGAACGACCGCGAAACCTGGCGCGCCGTTGCCGGCCTGCGCGGCAGCTTCGCCGAAAAGTTCGACTATGAACTTTATTACGGTCATGGCGAAACCAAGGATTACACCCGTTCGGGGACGATCTTTGGTCCGCAATATGTCAACGCGCTGAACGCCGTTGCGGGTCCGAACGGCCCGGTTTGCAGCATCAACGTCGACGCCGATCCGAACAACAATGACGCGGCGTGCGTGCCGATCAACATCTTCGGCTTCAACACGGTTTCGGCCGCGGCTGCCGACTATGTGACCCGTGGCGGTCAGCTTTCGGAATATCGCGCGAAGGTGAAGCAGGACGTCTTCTCGGCATCGGTCTCGGGCGAAGTATTCGAGCTTCCGGGCGGCGCGCTGAGCTTTGCGACCGGCTTTGAATATCGCCGCGAATCGAGCAGCGAAGATTTCGACGAGGCGACCAACCTCGGCCAGACGCTCGGCAACCTGCTGACCGACACGCGCGGCAAGTATAATGTGAAGGAAGGCTTCCTCGAAGTCGTCGCGCCGATCCTGTCGGAACGTCCGTTCTTCCATTATCTCGGCCTCGAAGGCGCCGTCCGCTATGCCGACTATTCGACGGTCGGTGGCGTGTGGAGCTGGAAGGCCGGCGGCGAATGGGCCCCGATCCCGGATATCCGTTTCCGCGGTATCTATTCGGAAGCGACCCGCGCACCGAATATCTCGGAGCTTTTCTCGGCTCAGAGCGAAACCTTCCCCGCGATTGTCGACCCGTGCGACCAGCGCGAGGGCGAAGGCGACGGCGCCCCGATCTCGGTTCCGGCGGGCAGCCTGTCGGCAGCCTGTCTCGCGATCCCCGCAATTGCGGCGGCCGCGAACAATGGTGGCTTCGTCTATTCGACGGCGCAGATCCAGACGATCAACGGCTTCCTTGGCGGTAACCCGGACCTTCGCGAAGAAAAGGCAAAGACCCTGACGCTCGGTGCGGTGTTCCAGCCGCGCTTCGCTCGCGGTCTCAGCCTGACGGTCGACTATTACCGGATCAAGGTGAAGAACGCGATCGGCATCATCGGTCAGCAGACGTCGCTCGACGAGTGCATGACCGGCAACGGCGATGCGCTGTTCTGCGACAATATCACGCGCGATGCGACCGGCCGGGTCACGCAGGTTGACGCGTTCAACCTGAACACCGGTTCGTTCCTCGTTTCGGGTATCGATACGCAGGTCAAGTACAGCACCAACTTCGGCGAAAGCGGTCGTTTCGATCTGTCGGCCTTCTGGACGCATCTGCTCAAGCAGCAGCAGACGTCGTATCCGGGCGGTCCGACGCAGAAGGAAGTCGGCCAGCTCGATTGCTATAGCTGTGGCCGTCTGGGCACCGGTTTCCGCGACAAGGTCAATGTGTCGGCCACGATCGGCTGGGACAATGTGTCGCTTAACTGGCGCGTGAACTATCTGTCGGCGGTCGTCGACGATCTGACCGATCCCGACCGCACGAGCACGGGTGCCTATTGGTACCACGATGCGCAGCTGCGCTTCGCTCTCGACGACAAGAAGAAGTATGAGTTCTACCTGGGCGTCGACAATGTGTTCGACAAGAAGCCGCCGGTGTTCGGTGACACGAACCCTGTGACCTTCCCGGGTGCGCAGACTTCGGCAACGACGTACGACCTTTATGGCCGTCTGTTCTATGCCGGCGTGGACTTCCGTTTCTAAACGGCGTCCGGTCCCGGTTCGCCGGGACCTGTAGAAAAGAGAAGGGGCGGCTCCTTGCGGGCCGCCCCTTTTTCTTTGGCTTCAGCCGAGTATGTCGGTCAGCACGCGCCGCCAATTTCCGCCCATGATCTTGTCGACATCGCGCGAACGAAAGCCCGCCTTGTCGAGCGTGGTGGCGATCGTCGCCATGCGGTTTATATTGTTGAGCTGCGGGATCACCACATGCTCGGGAGTCCAGTCGAAACCGGCGATCTTCTGTTCGCGCATCGCCTGCCACCAGGGCAAATATTCCTTCACGCCCTCTGCATTGTCATTGTTCAGCGCCACCAGATTGGTCTGGCCCGCCATTGGGAAATCGTTCGAGATCCCGACCGCGTCGATGCCGGCGACATTCGCGACATGGCGTATTTGCGCGATCAGGTGATCGACCGTCGGAACCGCGTCGCGCGTCAACCAGAAGCTCATCATAAAGATGCCCATCATGCCGCCCTTGTCCGCGATCGCCCTGATCACGGTGTCGGACGCGCAACGGGGATGATCGACGATCGCTTTGCACGCACCGTGCGACAGCAGGATCGGCGTCGTGCTGCGCTGGGCAGCTTCAAGCATCGTCGGTTCGGACCCGTGCGAGACGTCGGGAACGATACCGACGCGGTTCATCTCTGACAGCCCCTCGATGCCGAGCGGGGTGAGGCCGCTCCATTCACGTTCGAGTGCGCCGCCGGCGAACAGATTGTTGTTGTGATGGGTGAATTGGAGGACGCGGAGGCCGCGGCGATGGAAATCGGCGATGCGCGCCAACTCGGTGCCGACGGGTTCGCACGACTGGAATTGCAGAAAGGTCGCGCAACCCGGGCGTGAGCCGATGTCGGAACCCTTGAGTGCGACGAATGCCTCCGGCCGATCGGCGAGCTTCTTTGTGGTCGCATCGAGCGCCGCGCTGCATTTTTCGAAAGTCCGAAGATAGCGGGGGACATTGTCCTTGTCGCGAACCTCCTCGATTTCGGAAATGTCGCAGATCATTCCGCCGAGGCCCGCTGCCCGGAGCTCGGCGAGGTCCTCGGGCAGGAAGCTGAGGCCATCCATCATCAATCTGGGCTCTTTGGCCGCGTGCGCGCCGAGGCTGTGCGCCGCCGCAATGGCGGCGCCGGCGGCAAGGAACGATCTGCGGTTCATCATGGGGAGGTGGGGGCGCGTCATTATTCACTCCTGTACGGTCTTATGGCCGGATTGGTGGCCGTTCCTTACGACCGCCGACGGGTAAAGCGCGAGGCCTTTCGTCGCGCTCGCAAATGGCCGGCAATATGCTATAACGGATGTGCCAGAGGGTCGGGCGATCGCCGCTTTCGCAAGAAAGGGGAGGAAAGTCCGGGCTCCACGGAAATCACGGTGCCGGATAACGTCCGGCGGATCGGGCTTTGGCCAGGTTCAGGGAAAGTGCCACAGAGAGTAGACCGCCAAAGGCTTCGGCCCGGCGAAAGGTGAAAGGGTGCGGTAAGAGCGCACCGCGCGGACGGTAACGGACGCGGCATGGCAAACCCCACCGGGAGCAAGGTCGAATAGGGATGGTACGAGGCAACTCAGGGCTGATTCCGGCCCAGCCGTCCGGGTTGACTGCTTGAGCGTTCGGGTAACCGTTCGCCTAGAGGAATGATCGCCCATCCCCGGCAACGGGGTGGACAGAACCCGGCTTACAGACCCTCTGGCACTCTCTCCCTGAAAGCCGCGCGGGAACCGTGCCGCGACGGGCCGCGTATTAGGCGGACCAGAAAAGGAGACGAACCATGAAAGTCGTCGATGACCATGTCGAGGTGACCGAGACCGAGGCGAGCAGCGGGGTAAAGGGACATAATGTCCGTTATGTCCTGGCCTTTTCGCTGATCGCGGTGATTATCGTCCTGTCTGCGATCTGGATTATTCCGGTATTGTTGCAACCCTGATCGCGCCGCGGGCTATTTCGCCCTCGTCACACTGACGAGTTCTTCCTCTGCGCCTGGCGTATCCTCCATATAGATGGTCCGAACCGGCCGTTTGAACTTGCGCGTATACTGCTTGTCATACCCCCGGTCGCCGCTTGTCGCGAGCTTCAGCAGGCTGGTTATCGTGTCGCCGGTCGCGACGTTCCAGCTCATTTCATTGCCGTCATGGGCATAGGTGCGGCTGTACACCGTGGCGTCGAGCCCGATCAGCCGCATTCGAGGGCCGCCCTTCGTCGTCGCGGCGCGGTAGCGATAGGTCGCGGACATCGCGGTCGTGCCGCCTGTCAGGTCGCGGATCGTCAGCACGCCCTTGCTGATCGTCAATGCGGCCGCGCCAAGTCGATCGGGTTCGAGCTTGAAACTCCCCGCGGGCTCATGGCCCAGGTCGACCTCGCTGCGATAGCTGAGCAGGACGTGCAGTGTCCGCGTATCGGGGCTCGCAACAACATAGACGGTGTCAGGATCGCCATCGCCGTTCAGGTCGCCATCGGCGCGCGTTTCGATCTCCTCGCCCAATTCGAGCCAGTCGTTCAATATCGCGTCCGAGATCGGTTGCATCGGCTCGCGTGCAAGCGCTCCGTGCGTGGTGCTCCCTATTAAAAGCGCGGCGATCAACCCCAAGCTTCGCATCGTGATCCTCCCACCCGTTGCGGCCAGATTATCACCTGCTAGCGCGACGTCCAGCGGCTGTCGGTGACNGCGCGCACAGTTTTGTCTTGAGCAATGGCGGGTTCGGGGTGGTGAGCGGGCGCGCAGTCACCAACTTCCGTCATCCCGGACTTGATCCGGGATCCCGCTTCCTTGCGCATCGACCGCCTTCGACCTCAAGCGGGACCCCGGATCAAGTCCGGGGTGACGAGGGTAGAGAGGGCAGCAATCGGTCGAAAATTCAGAAACGGGCCAAGATCACGCCGGCGGCGGCGCGCCCTTGAAGCTGTCGGTTCCGGCCCAGCCACGTTCGGACACGTCGACCATCACATTCTCGGGCCCGGCCATCTTATACTCGGCATTGTCCTTGGCGGGATTCTTGCCAAGGCCCTGGGCCAGGTTGACGTCGTGGCGCGGCGCATAGCCCGAATTTTCGAACCGTTCGACGACTTCGGCAATGTCGTCGCACTGAAAGCCGATGTGGTGGAGCCCGGTATAGCCCTCGGGAAACTCCATCCCCGCAGCAGGACGGTTCTTGAAGCAGAGCAGCGCGATATTGATGTGGCCGTCGGTGACATAATAGCCGCGCGCGTTGCGGCTATCGATCTTTCCGGCGACCGTCCAGCCGAGCACATCGGTGAAGAAGCCTACCGAATTGTCGGGGTCGGCGGAAGCGATCGCCACATGGCGCAGGCGAGTGGTCATAGGTCGGGCCTTTCTGTTTACAGTAAATTTAGGTGCCGATGCGGATCGGGCTGACGAGGTCGTTCAGCGCCGCGACGATGCTTTGCGCGGTGATCCGGCCGGTGCCGGGGTTTTCGAGCGTCGGAATATTCTCGATCGCGAGTTCGAAGCGCGCGCTGTCGGAATCGACGACGATGCGGTGGGTGTTGCGTTCGAGTGCTGGGTCAGCCCAGATTTCGAGGCGCGTCCGTTCGGGCCCGACACCCGCCATGCCCAGGGCCGCGGCGACGTTTACATTGGCGGGAAAGGCGATCGCGCCTTCGAGAGCGCTGCCCTCGAAAATCTTCAGCGGTTCGGTAAGGCCGTTGAGGTCGATGTTATTGCGCACGACATGTTCAGCCTTAACCAGCGATTTCACCGGCTTGCGCGTCACCATCGTCACCGAATGGATCGTGCCGATCGCCGCCGCGCGCACGGCATCGAGCCCGAGCAGCGCGCCAGTCGCAAGGACGATGCGTCCGCCATGCCGACGCGCGATCTCGGTGGCCTCTGGCCATTGCATCAGCGCCGCGCCGCTGACCGTGACGAGCGTCTTGCCGGCGCTGAGCGTTGCGGTGGCGATATCGCGGAATGCCGCCGTCGGCGCGCTGTCGACGATGACGTCGGACAGGGCGACGAGTTCGGCGGTCTCGACGATCGGCACCGGCTGTTGCAGCGCCGCCATCGCCGTCTCGGCGCGCGCGCGGTCGCCTGCAGATACGGCCGCCAGCGTCAGCGGCAGCGCGCTTGCTTCGATATGGCTCGCGACGACGCGGCCGATGGTGCCGAAACCGGCGATGCCCACTTGTGTCATGGGGGCCGGGCTAGGTCGTCTTTTATATATAGGAAAATATTGTTTGAGGATCTTGATATCTAAAAAATCATATATCGTGCTCGATGGCGATATGTATTTTTGATTATAGGAATACCCTGTTTCTATCTTTGACGGCATATGCAGCGCGTCCCACAAGGAAGGCCGAACCTTGGGGGAAACCGATGCCGGACGTGCTGAACGGAGATATGCTGACGCTTGCTGCGATGATGCTGCTGACCGGCGCCGCGGGCGGCGTGATCGCCGGTATGCTCGGGGTCGGTGGCGGCATTGTTATCGTGCCGGTACTCGACCTCGTTCTTTCGGCGCTGGGCATCGACGCCGACGTGCGGATGCATGTGACGGTCGCGACATCGCTCGCGACGATCATTCCGACCGCGATCTCATCTTCGCGCGCGCACGAAGCGAAGGGTGCTGTCGATCACGCCCAGCTCCGCCGTTGGGGGATCGCGATCTTCCTGGGGGCGATTGCAGGGGTGATCCTCGCGAGCCGGGTATCGGGGGACGTGCTGTCGGCGGTATTCGGCATCGTCGCGTTGATTGTCGCGATCAAGATGCTGCTGCCGCTTGAGGGAAAGCATATCGCCGAAGCCATCCCGGGCGGCGTGACAGGGCAGGCCATTCCCTTTGCGATCGGCGGCATTTCCAGCATGATGGGGATCGGTGGCGGCACGCTCAGCGTCCCGGTGATGACGCTGTTCAACGTTCCGATCCACCGCGCGGTCGGCACCGCGGCGCTGTTCGGTTTGCTGATCAGCGCGCCTGCGACCGTCGCCTTCATTATTGCGGGCTGGAATGTCGAGGACCTGCCGCCCGGTAGCCTCGGCTACGTCAACCTGGTCGGCTTCGCGATTATCGCGCCGGTATCCTATCTAACCGCGCCGTGGGGCGCGCGGATCGCGCATGCGCTTTCCAAGCGGGGGCTCAGCCTGATGTTCGGCCTGTTCCTCACCGTCGTCGCGGTGCGGATGCTGATCCGGGCCTTTGGGTGAGATGCCGTGTCCAATCTCACCGCGCCCCGATCCTATAAGAAAATCGGTCCTTCCTATGCGCAACGCATATTGGATCGCCGCGCCGCGCTCACGCAGATCGGGGGCGCCATTGCGCTCGGCTGCGCAGCCCCGGCGCTCGCCCGTCCCATCGGAAAGAAAGATCGACGCATGACCTGGTTTGCCCTTGCCACCCGCGCCACCCCCGAAGGCCCGCGCCCGACGATCCAGGTGGGAGACAGCTTCCACGACCTGCACGCCGCCGCCGCGGCGCTTGGCCATACCGCAGTCGTCGGCGACGTCAGCGCGATCATTCGCGACTGGGATGCGCGGCGCGAAGGGCTGTTCTCCCTCGCGCGCGGGCTGGGTAGCGCATCGGGTGCGATCGCCGCGCCAAAGCTCATGGCGCCGTTCGAGCCGCGCCGCATCTTCGCCGCCGCGTCGAACTTCATCGAACATGCCGAGGAAATGCAGACCAAGCTCGCTGCAAAGGCTGACAGCGAACCCTATATTTTCCTCAAGACGATCGAAAGCGTCGTCGGGCCCGGCGACACCGTGGTTGTGCCGCCACAGGTGTCGCGCCCCGACTGGGAGGTCGAACTGGGCGTCGTCCTTGGCAAACCGGGCAAGAACGTCGCGGTCGATGACGCGCGCGACCTGATCGCCGGCTATACCATCGTCAACGACGTGTCCGCGCGCGACCGCACGCGCCGGACCGACTTTCCCTTCTCGCACGACTGGTTCCGGGGGAAGAGCTTCGACAGCTTCACGCCTTTGGGACCGGTCTTCGTGCCGCGCGACTGCCTCGGCGATCCACACGACATTCGCTTGGGGCTCAGGGTCAACGGCGAGACGATGCAGGACGGCAACACGTCCGAGATGATTTTCAACATCTACGAACAGATCGCCTATCTCTCGACGATCCTCGAACTCAAGGCGGGTGACCTGATCGCGTCGGGCACGCCTGCGGGGGTCGGCATGGGACGCGGGGTGTTCCTGAAGGACGGCGACACGATGTCGGCGTGGGTCGACGGGGTCGGCGAACTCGTGAACCCGGTTTCCGCGCCGCACCTGCCGCGGAGCTGAGCGATGGTCGCCTTTCATCGCCGTTCGCTCGTCGTGCCGCTACTCGTGGTCGCCGCGATCGCCGCACTTACCTTGTGGAGCGCTTTCGGCGGCAATGCGCCGCGCACGGCACAGGCGGACAATGCGCGCAGCGTGCGGTTCAACATGGCGTGGCTGCCGCAGGGCAGCATGGCGGGCATCTTCGTCGCGATCGACAAGGGCTATTTCGCGGACGCGGGAATCGCCGTCGAGCCGGTGCGCGGCTTTGGCGGCATGCGCACCGCGAACGAACTCGATCAGGGCATGTTCGAATTTGCCTATATCGACCCGCTGTCGGTCGCGCTGAACCGCTCGAAGGGCGGCAAGGTGCGGATGATCGGCGGCATCAACATGCGACTTCCCGCGGGTGCTTGCTTCGTCAAGGAGCGACACAAGATCGAGAAGCCGGCCGATCTTGCGGGACTGCGGTTCGGTGCCGGGCAAAGTTCGATGATCCAGGCGCTGCTTCCCGCCTGGCTGAAGGACAATGGCGTCGAGCCCGCGCGCGTCGAGCAGATCCAGCTCGACCCCGCGATCGTCGTCTCGTCGCTCGTCGAGGGGCGGATCGACGCCGCCGAATGCTGGCTCGGCAATTCGCTCGCGCTGTTTGACAAGGCAGCCAAGGCAAAGGGCGTGACGATCGGACGCATCGGCTATGCCGATTTCGGGCTCGACGTCTATGGCAGCGGTTTCGCGACGCAGGACGGGCTGATCGAGAAAGATCCCGAACTGGTGCGCGCCTTTCTGAAAGCGGCCTATCGCGGCTACGCCGACGCGGCGCGCGATCCGAAAGCCGCGCTCGCAATCATCCGCAAATCCTATCCGCTGCTCGACGAAGCGGTGACCGAACGCCAGATCCGCGAGACCGCGGCGTTGATGGCGGACGAGGGTGGATCGCACCGGCTGAAGCCCGAAAAGGTCGAGCGTACCGTCACCTATCTGCAGGCGAGCGGCCAGCTTCAGGGTTTCGACCAGGCGCCGCAGCTCTTCACCAACGCCTTTATTCCGATGGGGAATCAGCCATGACCGATCCCGCTTCCTACCGTCCGCGTCCGACGCGGCTTGGCCATCTTGTGCTCAAGGTGCGCGATATCGACCGCAGCCTGGCTTTTTATGCGGAGGTTGTCGGGCTTACCGTGTCGGACTGGATCGACCATCATATGGTCTTTCTACGCGCGGGTGAGGATCATCACGACCTGGCGCTGCTCCAACTTCCGCCGGGGCACACGGCAATCCCTGAGGGGCATTACCCTGCGGTCGAGCATTTCTCCTATCGTCTCGAAACGATCGGCGAGATGGAGCAGGTCGCCGCGATGCTGGTCGCGCGCGGCATCACGATCGACCGCGGTATCGGCAAGCACGGCCCGGGGGCGAACAGCTTCCTCGTCTTCCGCGATCCCGACGGTAACAATGTCGAATTCTACACCGACATGACGCAGATCACCGCCGATGATCCTTATGCGCCGTCGGTGTGGGACGGGAAGGATATGGACACCTTCGACCGCTGGCATCTCGATCGCTTTCTCGTGCCGCCGCCCGCGCGCATTCAGGCGCTGCTGGAAAAGGACGGTGACGCGTGAGCCGCCTGTTCAATCGCGACACCGCGATCAGCGTGGGCTTTTTTCTCGTTCTGGGGTTTTTGTGGGAGTATGGCGTTCGCTGGTCGGGAGTGCAGTCGTATCTGTTGCCGCCACCGAGCGCGATCCTGGGCGAATTATGGACTTCGCGCGGACCGATCCTCGCGCAGAGCCTCGTCACGCTGACCGAGGTTTTCTGGGGATTTCTCATCGCTGTCGCGCTTGGCGTGCCGATCGCGGCGCTGATCTATTTCTCGCGCACCGCGAAGCGCACCGTCTATCCGCTCTTCGTCGCGCTGCAGAGCATCCCGAAGATCGGGCTTGCGCCGCTGATCGTCGTATGGTGCGGCTATGGCCTGACGTCGAAGCTGATCATGGCGTTTCTCTTCGCCTTTTTCCCGATCATCATCGCGACGCTCGGCGGACTGGCGAGCACACCCGCGCATCTTGAGGAGCATTTTCGCGCGCTGCGGGCGACCCCGATGCAAAGCTTCTGGCGCCTTCGCGTCCCGGCGGCGCTGCCGAGCTTCCTCGACGGTTGCAAGGTCGCGATGCCGCTTGCGGTGATCGGCGCGGTGGTCGGCGAGTTCGTCGGGTCGAACGACGGACTGGGCAATCTGATCCTGACGGCGTCGGGATCAGGGCACACGACGCTGACCTTTGCGGCGCTGATCGCGGTGACGATCCTGTCGCTCCTTCTCTTCTACGGCGTGGCCTATTGGGAACGCTTCATCTGGTGGCGTGCAGCATGAAATCGGTTATCTCCCTTTCCGGCGCAGGCAAGCGTTTCGACGGCCGGCAAGTCCTGCAGGGCGTCAGCGCCGAGATCGGCGCGTCAGAGTTCGTCTCGATCCTCGGCCCCTCGGGCTGCGGCAAGAGCACGCTCTTGCGCTTGATCGCGGGTCTGGTCCCCTTTGAGGACGGCAGCATCCGTTTCGGCGGCGCCGAGGTCGAGGAACCCACGGCCGAGATGGGCTTCGTCTTTCAGACCTCGAACCTGCTTCCCTGGCTGAATGTGCGCGACAATCTGCTGCTCGGGGTCGACCTTGACCCGCAGACGCAGCGCCCTGACGAAGCGGCATTCGCGGCGCTCGTCGAGACACTGGGCCTGACGGGTTTCGAGGCAAGCTATCCCAGCCAGCTTTCGGGCGGGATGCGTCACCGGGTCGCGATCGGGCAGGCGCTGGCACGCGGACCACAGGTGCTGCTGATGGACGAGCCCTTCGGCGCTCTCGACGCGCTGACGCGCGACCGGCTCAACATGGAATTGCTGCGCATCTGGCAGCGCGACCGCAAGACGGTGCTGCTTGTCACGCACAGCATTTCGGAGGCGGTGTTGCTGTCCGACCGGGTGCTCGTGATGTCGGAGCGGCCGGGGACGATTATCGAGGATGTCCGCATCGACCTGCCGCGCCCGCGCGATCCCAGCACGACGCGCGAGGACCCGGCGTTCGGCGACTATGTCGTGCGGCTCAGCAAATTGATGGGGGTTTCGTGATGGAAAGCGGTGTGCTGGCGACTGCGGGCGCCGAGATATATTGGCAGGCGCATGGGGCAGGGCCGGCGATCGTGCTCGCGCACGGTATCGGTGGCAATCATGCGATCTGGTATCGCCAGCTCGACGCGCTTTCGCGTTCGAACCGCGTCATCACTTTCGACCATCGCGGTTTCGGCCTGTCGCAGGACCATGACGGGCGCGGGCGCGATGCCTTCGTCGATGATCTGGTCGCGCTGCTCGATCATCTTGGCGAGGCGAAGGTCGCACTCGTCGGGCAGTCGATGGGGGCGGGAACCTGCATCGGTTTTGCGCATCGTGCGGCCGAGCGCGTTGCCGCGCTTGCCATCTGTGACAGCCTGCACGGTATCGCGGAATCAAGCGAAGTGAAGACGATCATGGATGATGCGCGCGCGAAGACCGCGGCGATGGGGCAGGTCGAACGCGTGCTCGGTGCGGGCGCACCGCGCGAACTCGCGGCGCTTTATCGCCAGATCGCAAGCTTCAACGCCGTCGATCGCCACAGCCTGGCGGGCAGCTTCGATGCGCGTCCGGCGGCCGATCTCGGCGGCAAGGGCTTTCCGACCCTGTTCCTTTCGGGCGTCGATGATATCCTCTTCCCGATCGAAGCCGTACGGCTCGCACAGGCGGAGGTCCAGGGCTCCTTCCTTGTGGAGGTCAACGACGCGGGCCATTCGGCATTCCTTGAAGCGCCAGTGCAATTCAACGACACCATATTGTCGCTCCTCCAGATGGCGGGGCATGTCGGCAAGGCGGGCGCCGCGCACAGCAATGCCGCGGGTTATGTCGCGGTCGGAGGTGCGGCATGACGGACGCAGCCTATCCTTTCGCCGAACGCCCGGTGCTCAACTATGTCGACGGTGCCTTCGTCGAGGGCGAGCGCTGGTTCGACAATGTGAACCCCGTCGACGGCAGCGTAGCCGGTCGGGTGTCTCAGGCGAGCCGCGACCTCGTTAACCGTGCGGTCGCCGCCGGGCGCGCCGCGCTCAAGGGGCCGTGGGGCAAGATGTCGCAGGCCGAACGGTGCAAGCTTCTCGTCCGTATCGCCGAAGGGATCGAGGCGCGGTTCGACGAGTTCGCTGCCGCCGAGATCGCCGACACCGGCAAGTCGCTGCATCAGGCGCGCACGATCGACATTCCGCGCGGTGCCGCCAATTTTCGTGCCTTTGCCGCGATCGCCGAAGCGCGCGCGATGCCAAGCTTTCGGACCGACCTGCCCGACGGGCGCAGCGCGATCAATTATGCGATCGCACGGCCGCTGGGCGTCGTCGCGATCGTGTCACCGTGGAACCTGCCGCTGTTGCTGATGACGTGGAAAGTGGCGCCCGCGCTTGCGTGCGGCAATGTCGTCGTCGTCAAACCCAGTGAGGAAACCCCCTCGACCGCGACGCTGCTTGCCGAGGTAATGGATGCGGCGGGCGTGCCGCCGGGCGTATTCAACCTCGTTCACGGTTTCGGCGCGGAGTCGACGGGCGAGTGGCTCACCGCCAACCCCGATATCGACGCGATCACCTTCACCGGGGAATCCGCGACCGGCGGCGCGATCATGCGCGTCGCTGCCGCCGGCGTGAAGCCCGTCTCGTTCGAACTAGGTGGCAAGAATGCGGCGCTCGTCTTCGCCGACTGCGACTTCGACGAGGCGGTTGCGGGAACCGTGCGCTCGGTCTTCTCGAACTGCGGGCAGGTGTGCCTCTGCACGGAACGCGTCTATGTCGAACGGCCGATTTTCGACCGTTTTGTGAAGGCGCTCGCCGAACGGGCAAAGGCGTTGACCGTCGGCGATCCGTGGTCGGGCGCCGACATGGGACCGTTGATCTCGCATGGTCACCGCGAGAAAGTGCTCTCATATTATGCTCTTGCGCGCGAGGAGGGCGCAACGGTGGTAACCGGCGGCGGCGTTCCCGAACTGAACGGCACGCTAGCGAGCGGCGCGTTCGTCGAGCCAACGATCCTGACCGGCCTGGGGCAGGATGCGCGCTGCGTGCGCGAAGAGATATTCGGGCCCGTCTGCCACGTCGCGCCCTTCGACAGCGAAGCGGAAGCCGTCGAACTCGCCAACGATACAGACTATGGTCTCGCCGCCGCCATCTGGACGCGCGACGTCGGCCGCGCGCATCGCGTCGCGGCGCAGATGGAAACGGGCATAGTCTGGGTCAACGAATGGTTCCTGCGCGACCTGCGCACACCGTTCGGCGGCATGAAGCTGTCGGGCATCGGACGCGAGGGTGGCGAACATTCGCTGGGCTTCTATTCCGAACCGACCAATATTTGCGTGAAACTGTAAGAGGAACCTATGGCAGACATTGCCGCCATTGCCGCAAGGCTCGACACCGCCGCCAGCGAGGCAAGGGCGATCCCGCAGATCACCGGCGAGGCGGGCGACCTGCCGCTTGCCGACGCTTATGAAATTCAGCGCGCCGCGATCGACCACCGGCTTTTGCGCGGTGCGACCCTGGTTGGCGTGAAGATGGGCTTCACCAGCGAGGCCAAGATGGCCCAGATGGGGCTCACGGATCAGATATGGGGCCGGCTGACCTCCGATATGGTCGTCACCAATGGCGCGGCGATCGACCGCGCGCGCTTTATCCATCCGCGCGTCGAGCCCGAGGTCGCGGTGCGGCTGAAGGCGCCGCTGGCGGGCGAGGTGACGCGCGAAGAGGCGTTCGCTGCGGTCGATGCGGTGGCTGCGGCGCTGGAAATCATCGACAGCCGCTACGAAAATTTCCGCTTCGCGCTTGGCGACGTGATCGCCGACAATGCGTCGTCTTCCGCCTTTGTCGTCGGACCCTGGCTTGCCGCCGACACCGATGTTTCGGACGTTGCGATGACGATGCGCGTCGACGATGCCGTCGCCGAGACGGGGACAAGCGCGGCGATCCTCGGCGATCCGTTCCGGTCGCTCGTCGCCGCGGCGCGGCTCGCGGGGGCGGCGGGACTGGTGCTTCAGCCGGGCTGGACGGTGATGCTGGGCGGCGCGACCGCTGCGGCGGCGATTGGCGAGGCGCGCACCGTGTCGCTCGACGCGGGGCATCTCGGCCGTGTCGGGTTCACGATTGAGGGAGGCGCGGCATGAGCGAGGGCGCCGAAAAAGGGAGGGGCAGGGTAATCCCCGGCAAGGCACGACCACGCGGACGGTTCCCGCACTATCGACGCGCCGGCGATTTCGTCTTCGTCTCCGGCACCAGCTCGCGCCGTGCCGACAACAGTTTCGCGGGCGCCTCCGCAGACGCGTTCGGCACCGTCAGTCTCGACATCGCGGAACAGACGCGCGCAGTGATCGAGAATATCGGCGCGATCCTCGCCGACGCTGGCGGTTCGCTCGCCGACGTGGTCGATGTGACGAGTTTCCTCGTCAACATGAACGATTTCGGCGGCTATAATGCCGTCTACGCCGAGTATTTCGACGAAGCGGGCCCCGCACGGACGACCGTCGCGGTGCACCAGCTTCCGCACCCGCATTTGCTGATCGAGATCAAGGCGACCGCCTTCATCCCGCGCGCGCCGAAAGGATGATGCCATGCTGACCTATGGACTGCCCTTCAACTTCCGCGAGTGGATCGAGGCGCATCGCGACGTCCTCAAGCCGCCGGTCGGCAATACGCAGATATGGGAGGATGCCGATTTCATCGTCACGGTCGTCGGCGGCCCCAACCAGCGCACGGACTATCATGTCGATCCGCTGGAGGAATTTTTCTATCAGATCGAGGGCGACATGAACCTGCGCCTATGGACCGACGAGGGGCCGAAGGACATGCCGATCCGTGAGGGCGACATCTTCCTGCTGCCACCGCGCGTCCCGCATTCGCCCCAGCGTCCGGTCGCGGGCAGCGTCGGGCTGGTCATCGAACGCAAGCGGCCCGACGGGTTGATCGATGCCTTTCAATGGTATTGCGACGATTGCGGCCACATCGTCCACCGCGTCGAGGTCCAACTCCAGAGCATCGTGCGCGACCTGCCGCCGCTGTTCGAGGCTTTTTATGCCAGCGAGGAACTGCGCACCTGCGACAACTGCGGCACCGTTCATCCGGGCAAAGCTTGATGACCGCGACCCACGAAGCCGTCGCCCGCCGCCTGCGCGATGCGTATTCCGGCGGAGTTGTCGCGCCGCTGCGCGATGTGCTCGATCCGACCGACGCGACAGGCGCCTATGCGGTACAGACGATCAACACGCGGTTCTGGGAGGCGCAGGGGCGCCGCATCGTCGGACGCAAGGCCGGGCTGACCGCTAAAGCAGTGCAGGCGCAGCTTGGCGTCGATCAGCCCGACTTTGGCGTGCTCTTTGACGATATGCGCGTCGCCGACGGCGGTATTCTCGATCCCGCACGGGCGATCCAGCCGAAGGCCGAAGCCGAGATCGCTTTCGTGCTCGGCGCCGACCTGCCCGATACAGCGACGACAGTTGAGCAGGTCGCAGCGGCGGTGGTGAGCGTCCATGCCGCGATCGAGATTGTCGACAGCCGTATCGCCGACTGGAAGATCACATTTGCCGATACTGTGGCCGACAATGGCTCTTCGGCCTTCTTCGTGCTGGCTGACGCAGGATTGCCGCTTGCGGGGCTCGACCTCGAAGGGGCGGCGATGGAAATGCGCGTGAACGGCGCGTCCGCCTCGACCGGGATAGGCGCCGCGGCGCTCGGAAATCCGCTGAACGCCGCCGCCTGGCTCGCGCGGACCCTTGCGGGTCGCGGTGAACCACTGAGGGCGGGTGACGTCCTGCTCGCGGGGGCGCTGGGGCCAATGGTCGCGCTGACACCGGGCGATCATGTCGTCGCCGACATCGCCGATATCGGCACCTGCAGTTTTACCTACAAGGCGTAGCGAGATGGCGAAAACCAAAGTCGCGATCATCGGGTCGGGCAACATCGGCACCGATCTGATGATCAAGATCATGCGATTGTCGGACGTGCTCGAAATGGGCGCCTTCGTCGGCATTGATCGCGAGTCGGATGGCCTCAAGCGTGCCGAGCGCCTTGGTGTGCCGATCACCGCCGATGGCCTCGACGGCTTGGTCGCGATGCCCGGCTTCGCCGATATCGGGATCGTCTTTGATGCGACCTCTGCCGGGGCGCACAAGCGGCACAGCGAAGTGCTGATCACCCATGGCAAGCGCGTCGTCGACCTGACCCCGGCGGCGATCGGTCCCTATGTTATACCGCCGGTCAACGGCGATGCGCACCTCGACGCACCGAATGTGAACATGGTGACCTGCGGCGGCCAGGCGACGATCCCGATCGTTGCCGCGGTGAACTGCGTCGCCAAGGTGCATTATGGCGAGATCGTCGCCTCGATCGCGTCGAAGAGCGCGGGCCCGGGTACCCGCGCCAACATCGACGAGTTTACCGAGACGACGAGCCGGGCGATCGCAGAGGTCGGCGGCGCGACGCGCGGCAAGGCGATCATCGTCCTCAACCCCGCCGAACCGCCGCTGATCATGCGCGATACGGTCTATTGTCTCTGCGACGACGGCGACCGCGCGGCGATCGCGAAGAGCGTCGAAGCGATGGTGGCGGAGGTGCAGGCCTATGTCCCCGGATACCGGTTGAAGCAGGCGGTGCAGTTCGAAAGCATCGGCGGCAATGCGCCGCTACGCATCCCTGAAATGGACGGCAGCTTTACCGGGCTGAAGGTCAGTGTCTTCCTCGAGGTCGAGGGTGCGGCGCATTATCTGCCCGCCTATGCCGGCAACCTCGACATCATGACCTCTGCCGCGCTGAAGACCGCCGAGAAGATCGCGGAAAGGATGGCCGCATGAGTTTCGATCCCGCGACGACCAAGCTCTATATTCAGGACGTGACGCTCCGCGACGGCATGCACGCGATCCGCCACCAATATGGGCTGGATCATGTGAAGGCGATCGCGAAGGCGCTCGACCGTGCGAAGGTCGACGCGATCGAGGTCGCGCACGGCGATGGCCTGCAGGGGTCTAGCTTCAACTATGGCTTCGGCGCCCATACCGACTGGGACTGGATCGGAGCGGTTGCCGAAGTGCTGGAGCACAGCATACTCACGACTTTGCTCCTCCCGGGCATCGGGACGATCCACGACCTTAAACATGCCTATGATATGGGCGTGCGTTCGGTGCGTATCGCGACCCATTGCACCGAGGCCGACGTCGCGAAGCAGCATATCGAATATGCGCGAGGGATCGGCATGGACGTATCGGGTTTTCTGATGATGAGCCATATGTCGGAGCCCGAGGCGCTCGCAAATCAGGCGAAGCTGATGGAGGAATATGGCGCGCATTGCGTCTATGTTACCGACAGCGGCGGCGCGCTGACGATGGATCAATATGCGGCGCGGCTGCAGGCGTATGACCGGGTGCTGAAACCCGAAACGCAGCGCGGCGTGCACGCGCACCACAATCTTTCCCTTGGCGTCGCGAACAGCATCGTCGCGGTGCAGAATGGCGCGATACGCGTCGACGCGAGCCTCGCCGGCATGGGGGCGGGGGCAGGCAATGCGCCGCTCGAAGTCTTCATTGCCGCGGCGGACGTTTACGGTTGGAACCACGGCTGCGACCTGTTCGCGCTGATGGACGCGGCCGAGGAACTGGTGCGCCCGCTGCAGGACCGCCCGGTTCGCGTCGATCGCGAGACGCTGACGTTGGGATATGCGGGGGTCTATTCGAGCTTCCTGCGCCATGCCGAAAAGGCGGCGGCCGATCACGGGCTCGACACGCGGGCGATCCTCGTCGAGCTCGGGCGACGCAAGATGGTCGGCGGGCAAGAGGATATGATCGTCGACGTCGCGCTCGATATGCTCGCGTCAGGCTGATCAAACCTCCAGTTGGTTCAGTCGGCGGCGAGATCCCTAGGGCGGGTCTTGTCTAGAGATCGTCGATTTGCCGATGCAGGACCTGGGTGATGAGGCGCAATTCTGCCTCGCCAATTCGGGGCCATTCCATCGCCCTTTGTGCAACGACCCTGCGGGTGTGAAGCGAGGGAAGGCTCGACACCAGCAGGATGGCCTGCATACGCGTCTCGGCTGAAACTTGGGCTTCGGACTTGATCAAGGAGATCAGCCGCGAGTTCCGCTCGATACCGGGCAGCCACAATCGGTTATAGAAAATCTCGAATGCCGGGCCCGGCTCCGCCAACTCGCGGGCAATGATTCCGTTACCCAATATATAGGCGTCGCTGCCGAGAATCAGCTCGACCGATGCCGCCATCAAATATTTGAGCGTTTCGCGCGCCTCCTCCGGTCCCGATGGTGACTCGATAACCCCTTTTGCTCTTGTGACGGCATCGCGGGTCGCGTGCCCGTAGCGTTCGACTATCTCCTCGGCGCAGGCCCGATAGAGCCCTTCCTTGTTGCCGAAATAATAGCTGAGAGGGGGCAGCGTCGTATTGGCCCGTTCCGCTATGCGGCGCGTGGTCGTGGATTTGAAACCCGCCGCCCCAAACTCGACCAGCGCAGCCTCCAATATGCGTTGACGCGATTGGTCGCCTTTGCGCGAAGCGTTCGATACCGCGTCCCTTCCGGGTTGCGCAACGGGTGCCTCGACCGATTCTCCCATCGCCATGATCGACCTCGAACCCTCCGTCATTTTGTGCGCCCCTTGGGTAAAGCAAATCTCCGTCCCTTGGCAAATTTCTGATTTGTGCCGGATTTCCGTGGTTTTGATAGTTCTCAAAAAATACTTAGAATGCTATTGATCTTGCTCGGCTCAAAATATATCAATTGATACATAATGAAGACGGTCATGGAGTCGAGAAGCGAAAATGCGCCTTTCGACCGGTGGCTGCGAACGAGGGAGAGAGGGATGAAACGCCACCATCGAGCCGTAACGGCACTTGCCACCGGAGCCCTGATGATGGCTGCCGCCGTCCCGGCGGCGGCACAGGAAGCCGAAGCGACCGGCGCGAATGATGCGACCAGCGCGGCGGGCAGCGAAGATATCATCGTCACCGCGTCGCGCCGTCCGCAAACGCTGCAGGAAGTGCCGATTTCGGTCGGCGTCGTCACGGGTGCCGCGATCGAGCAGCAGGGGCAGCGCCTGTTCACCGACCTCCAGTCGTCGGTTCCCAATCTTCAGATCGACAATACCAACGGCAATTACGCGATCACGATCCGCGGGCTCGGATCGGGCGCAAACAATCTGGCATTCGAACAATCGGTCGGTCTGTTCGTCGACGGTGTCTATTCCAGCCGCGCGCGTTCGCTGCAGGTGCCGTTCCTCGACGTCGAACGCATCGAAGTCGTTCGCGGGCCGCAGGGCGCGCTTTTCGGCAAGAACACAAATGCCGGCGCGATCAGCATGGTGACGCGCCGGCCGACCCGGGATTTCGAGGCCGAGTTCCGCGCCGGCACCGAACTCGCCGAAGGCGGCATGAATTTCAGCGGCTATCTGTCGGGCCCGATCAGCGACACGCTGAGCGTCCGGCTGAGCGGCGGCGCAGGGCAAGCGGATGGCTATATCGAAAACCGGCTGACGGGGTTCGACGACAATGGCTCGAAATACCGGTCGGGGCGTGCCCAACTCTTGTGGGAGCCGAGCGACGATCTGGAGGTCCTGTTCAAGGTTGAGGGTTTCCGGAACGAGATCAACGGTTCGAACGCGGTCTACAACAATATCGGCAACGCCAACTGCAACCTGTGCAACGTCATTCGAAACGCCAGCGGCGGTGCGGCGGCGCAGGACAAGCCTGGTTTTTGGCGGTTCAGCCGCGGCTTTCCTAAGGAATATGACGTAACCAAATCGCGGACCGGCGCAATGACGGTCAACTGGACGCCGGGCGATTGGACGATCGGGTCGGTCACTGCCTATCAGGCCGTGGATTCGGAACGGACATTCAACACCATTCCGGGGCCGATCAATCTGCTCAATACGCTGCAGGCCGAGGAGAGCAGCCAGTTTTTCCAGGAATTGCGCGTCTCGCGCGACGTCGCGGCGGGCATCAATCTCGCGTTCGGCGCCACCTATACCGATGCCGATCTCGATATCCTGCAACTCATCAGTTACAACGGCAATCTGGTGGGGACGACGTTGCCTCAGGCCGAAGGGAAGCGCGGCTTCACCCAGACTTCCTGGTCGCTTTCGCCCTTTGCAATCGTCGAGGCGGAACTGACCGATGCGCTGACCTTCAGCGGCAGCCTGCGCTACAGCTACGAAAAAAAGGAAGCGCGCGGGACCAGCACCAACGTCGGCCCACGCATCCCCGCGAACAATCTCGACTTCGACATCACCGGCAAACGGACTGAAAAGCTTTGGGATTATTCGCTGCGTCTTCGCTATGAATTCAGCCCGCAGGTCTCGACCTATGTCAGCTATGCGACGGGAACGAAGGGTGGGGGCTTCCTGTCGAACGACGGCCTGCTGCTGTATAACATCCGCAACAACAACGGCCGGTTCGACTTCGACGACGAACGGGCGCGGGCATGGGAACTTGGCACCAAGATGCGCTTGTTCGACCGCCGGCTCGACCTCGACATCGCGCTGTTCCGCACGCGTTTCGCCAATCTTCAGGTCTCGTCGTATAACGGCACCGCCTTCATCACCGGCAACGCTGCCAAGGCGACCGCGCAGGGTGTCGAGGTCGAGGCCCGCTATCGTCCGAATTCGGTCGTCAGCCTCGGCGCGACAGGGGCGTATCTGGACGCGAAATATAATGACTATCCAGGCGGTCCCTGCCTGTACAACGCCCCAGCGACCTGCACGCCCGCGACGAACAACCTTTCGGGCGTGCGCCTGACGCGCGCGCCCGAATGGAAGGCGTCGGGATATGTGCAGTTCGACGTGCCGGTGAGCGATCACCTGATCGTCAGCGCTCGCGGCGCCGCCGACTACACTTCGACCTCCTATTTGCAGGGTGACATGAACCCGCTGAACGCGCAGCCGGGTTATACCAAGTTCGACGCCCGCCTCGCGATCCGCAAGGAAGACGGCGCCTGGGAACTTGCGCTGGTCGGGCGCAACCTGACGAACGAGGTGACGTTCAGCCAGGCGATCAACACGCCGCTGCTGAACGGGAACAGCCATGTCGTGATGATCAATCCGCCGCGGACGGTCAATCTCGAGGCGGTTCTTCGCTTCTAGCCAATATGGATTTTGACATGGAAAGGTCGCGAGATGGTCTGGACTGTTGATCGCCGCACATTTGTTGGCGGCATGGGCGGGGTCGGGGCACTCGCGGCGTCAGGCGCGCGGGCGAGCGCGCGCGGGGCGGACGGACGCAGGCTCAACGTCCTGATGATCGTCACCGATCAGGAGCAGAGCATCGCTAGCTTTCCGCCCGGATTGCTGGAAAAATTGCCAGGGCACCGCGAACTCATGGCGCGCGGGCTGCTCGTCGAAAATTATCATGTCCAGACGACGCCGTGCAGCCCGTCGCGCTCCACGATCTTCACCGGGCATCACACACAGCGCACCGGAATCTATCTGAATTCGAGCGGCGCCGACGATCCCGTGCTGCCTACCGACCTGCCGACGCTTGGCCATATGATGCGCGCCGCGGGATATTACACCAGTTACAAGGGCAAGTGGCACCTCTCGCCCATCAACGAAAAGCGGAACTGGAATCAGGTGTCGGGCATGATCTATCCCGCCACCGAGAAGGCCATGGAGGAATATGGTTTCGACGATTACGGTTTCGACGGAGAGGCGGTCGGTCTGACCTGGGACGGATACCGGCACGACCAATATATCGCGGCGGACGCTTCGCGCAGCATCCTCGACTTCAAGGGGCAGGGCAAAGCCGGGGGCAAGCCGTGGTTCATGGTGGTCGGTCTGCTCAATCCGCATGACATCATGTTCTATGACGCGACTGGAAAACAGACTGAGACGCGCGCGCACCCCTATCTTCTGGGCCCACTTCGCCGCGAACCGGGCGACCCGCTCTATGCCGAAGACAATGGCTTCGAACTTCCCGCGAGCTTCTACCGCGACGATCTGAGCGGAAAGCCCGAGGCGCACCGGGCTATCGCAGCGTCGAATGTTCGCACCTATGGAACGATGGATATTGACGACGAGGCATCATGGCGCCGCTTCCGTAACTATTATTACAACTGCATCCGCGACGTCGACCGCCGGATCGGTCAGCTTTTGTGGGCGCTCGAGACGAGCGGCCAGCTTGAGAACACGGTCATCGTCTACACCTCCGACCATGGCGAGCGTGCCGGGGCGCACGGGATGCGGCAAAAGGGCGGCACCATCTACCGCGAAGAGACCAACGTGCCGATGATCATCGTCCACCCCGACGTTCCAGGAGGCCGCCGTTCCCGCCGCCTGATGAGTGCGATCGATATCGCGCCGACGCTGCTCGCGCTCGGCGGCAAGGATGCGGGCTGGCGGAAAGAACATTATCCGGATCTGCCGGGCGTCGATGCGACGCCGCTGCTCGCCGATCCCGAGGCGCGGACGGAGCGCGACATCCGGGGACATCTGTTCAACTATGCGGTTGCCTATGGCTGGGCCCCAAAGGCAGGCCAACCTGCGACCGCTCCATTCACTGACCGTTTCGACCTGTCACGCCGACGTTTGCACCGCGGCGTCCACGACGGCCGCTGGAAGTTCGCGCGCTATTTTGCGCCCGAGCATCATCAGCACCCGCGAAACTGGAAGGAATTGTCGGGGAACAACGACCTGGAACTATATGATACGCAGGCCGACCCGAACGAATTGATCAATCTTGCGTCGCGTCCGGATCAACGGCGCAACCTGTTGCGCCTGAATGCCATGGTCAATGCGCTAATTGCCCGAGAGGTCGGAAGAGACGACGGAAGGGAATATCCGGGACCGGTGGATCTATATAATCGCGCCTTGCCCATCTGAAACGGCCGACCGCTACCTATCGATCAGACTTCATCGCCCAATATCTGCGCCCGAATTTCACGTTTCAGGACCTTGCCTACTTTCGATCGCGGCAGGTCGGGCCAGATTTCTAGTTCCTTCGGCGCCTTGACGCTGCCGATTGCCGTTTTGACATGCGCGATGATCTCGTCCGCACCAGCGCTTTGTCCTGTGCGGAGCTGGACGACTGCGCACACGCGCTCGCCCCATTTGTCGTCGGGCAGGCCGAACACCGCGCCGTCCTGAACCGCCGGATGCGACAGCAGCGCTGCCTCGACCTCGGCCGAATAGACGTTGAAGCCGCCGGTGATGATCATGTCCTTGGCGCGGTCGACGATATAGAGGAAATTGTTGGGGTCGAGGTAGCCGATGTCGCCGGTGCGGTGCCAGCCGTTCAGCGTCGCCTCTGCGGTGGCCTCCGGGTTCCGGTAATAGCCGTCCATCACCAGGCTGCCCTTGACGACGATCTCGCCGCGCTCGCCCTGCGGCAATTCGCTGCCGCCTGCATCGACGATCGCGACGCGGACGAGCGGCCCGGGCTTGCCCGCCGACGACAGGCGATGGCGCGCGACGGATCCGTCGGGGTTCAGGTGATCCTTCGGCGCCATCATCGAAATCATCATCGGGGCTTCGGTCTGACCGAAGAGCTGCGCCATCACCGGGCCAAGCTTGTCGATCGCTTCCTCCAGCCGCGCGGGCGATATCGGAGCGGCGCCGTACCAGAAGCACTGCATCGCCGAGAGGTCGGTAGCGGGCAGCGCGGGATGGTCGAGCAGCATGTAGATGAGCGTCGGCGGCAGAAAGCTGTGCGTCGCGCGGTGCCTTGACGCCAGCGCCAGAAATTCGCCGATATCGGGGTATGGCATGATCACGATCTCGCCGCCATGCGCCATGATCGGGAAAGCGAGCACCCCGGCCGCATGGGTGAGCGGCGCCATCGCCAGATAAACGGGCCGGCCCTCGAACGGATAGCCCATCAACGTCAGTGCGGTCATCGCCTCGAGATTGCGATTGGTGAGCATCACGCCCTTGGGATGCCCGGTCGTGCCGCCGGTGCCGGGAAGCATCGCAAGGTCGCTGACGGGCGCTGCCGTGAATGGGACGTCGGCGACGCCCGCCAGCCACTGGTCGAGCGATGGTGCGAAGGGCTGTTCGGCGTCGAGGCAGACGAGCAATTCGAGTTTCGGCAGCTCCCTTCGCAGCACATCGACGAGGTCGGCGAACTTCGAATGAAAGAACAGCGCCGCGCAGTCGAAATTGTCGAGCACGAAGGCGTTTTCGGCCGCTTCGTTGCGCGGGTTGATCGGGCACCACACCGCGGCGGCGCGCGAAATCGCGAAGACGCAGGCAAAGGCGACGGGGTCGTTGCCCGACAGGATCGCAACATGCTTGCCGGGCACGATGCCCGCCGCGTGCAATCCGCGCGCGACGCGGTGGGTCAGAGCTTGCACCTGCCCATAGGACAGGCTTTCGCCGTCCATCGTCAGGCAGGGGGCATCGGGACCCAGCGACGCCCCCTTGTCGAGCCAGTCAACCAGCCGCATCGCCACGCTCTCCCTCAATCGTCGACCGTGACGATCGGCTTGAGCACCAGTCCGAACTGGCGCAGCACGCCGAGGATTTCATGGTGACCGAACGCCTGACACGCCGATGCGAAACCGACGCGGCGTGGCGGCTGCTGGAGCAGGTTCATCGCGCACCAGGCCTGCATCAATCCCGTCTGCTTGTAATTGCTATTGCCGTGGATCAGCACATGCGCGCGGCCGAGCGGGCCGGAGGCGTGGACCGAATCGATGCTGGTGTTGAGCCGCGGATTTTCGCGCGGCGGCATGTCGCCCTGCACCGATTCCGCCATCTTCGCGAGCGCCGCTTCCTGTTCCTTGAAGGGGAGTGGCTTGATGTCGGTATCGATCATCTTGGTCATCGCGACGACATTGTCCATGACCTCGCGCGCAAAGACGCCGCCATAGACCTTCACGGTCGAAACGCGCGGATCCTGCTTGAACCAGATCGGGTGCGAGGTACCGCCCCACGGCAGGGTCAGCGCGGTGGCGTGCTGGCCCGGCACATGGCATTCGGTCGCGGTCAGCGTCGGCCATTGGACATATTGGTTGTTCTCGAGATAATACCAGTCGGCCTTCAGGATCGTGAAGATCGTCTGGACCGAGGCATAGGTCGGGAAGCCCTTCCACAGCACGAGCATGTCGAGCGTATCGAGCCCGGGCGCCTGTTCGAGTGCGATATTCGCCGCAATCTCGCCGGTCGTGTACATTTGCGCAACGCAGGGAGAGAGGAGCAATCCCTTCTTCGCAAAGGCGTCGCCCCATTTTTCCTGTGCCAGCAGCATCCAGTCCTGCTCGCCGGTGGTGTCGAGATAATGGACGCCGGCGGCAAGGCAGGCCTCGACCGTCTCGGGACCATATTTGATGAAGGGCCCGACCATGTTGCACACGACCTTTGCGCCCTTGAACAGCTTGGTCAGTGCCGCGACGCTATGCTCGACCTCGACGACCTCATAATCGGCGGTCTCGATGCCGGGGACCTTGTCCATCACCTCCTGCACGCGTTTCTTATCGCGCCCGGCGGCGATGAAAGGGATGCCGAGTTCGCGTAGATATTCGCAGACGAGGCGGCCGGTGTAGCCCGAGGCGCCATAGACGATGACCGGTTTCTTGCTCATTTCCCAAATTCCCTCTGAATGATTGGCCCTCAAACGGCCGTGTAGCCGCCGTCGACGATCAGTTCGCTGCCACACATGTAGGCGGCGTCGTCGCTGGCGAGGAAAAGCAGCGGGCGCGCAATCTCGCGCGTGGTCGCCATGCGGCCGAGCGGGATCGCGGCGGCTGTTGCGGCGGCGAAGCCCGCCGCTTCGTCGCCGAGCGCGCCGACCGCGTCGGCAACCAGCTTGGTCTCGCAATAGCCGGGGTGGAGCGAATTGATCCGCACCGGCCAGCCCTTGCGCGCGCAATCGACCGCGACCGCCTTGGTCAGCATCGCGACGCCGGCCTTGCTGGCGTTGTAAGCGGGGAAGAGCGGCTCGGCGACGTTCGCGGCGATCGAGGCGACGTTGACGATCACGCCGCCCTTATCCTTCATCGCCTCGATGCCGGCGCGAACGCCGAGGAAGACACTCTCCAGATTGACGGCCATCAGCCGCTGCCATTCGGCGAGATCGGTATCGACGACCGATTTCAGGAAGCCCATTCCAGCGTTGTTCACAAGGATATCGAGCTTGCCCTCGCGTGCGATGACGTCCGCGACCAGTGCGGCCCACCCTGTCTCGTCGGCGACATCCTGCTTTCGGGCTTCGGCCTTGTGACCGTCGGCGCGGATCGCGGTCGCCGCCGCTTCGGCTTCGTCGCCATCGATATCGGTGATCGTTACAGACGCGCCTTCGCGAGCGAACTCCTGCGCGGCTGCCAGTCCGATCCCGCGCGCGGCGCCGGTGATCAGCACGCTCTTACCGGTAAAACGCATCATGACATGCTCCAAAATTATGGGGTCAGCAACAAATCGGGGACGGCGGGCTGAGGGAGGGGGCGCCCGCCGGTCCCCTGGCGTCGGCGATCAGAACTTGAACGTCGCCTCGACGCCGTAAGTGCGCGGTGTCCCGCGGTTCAGATAATCGAGCCCGAAGACATCGATATTGAGGCCGTAGGTGTAATAATATTTGTTGGTCAGATTCTTGACCCACGCGCTGACCGACAGATTTGCGTTCGCCTGATAGGTCAGCCGACTGTTGACCAGCCAATATCCCGGATTGCCGCAGGTAAAGGCGACGCCCGCGGGGCGAACGGCCCCTGGCGCTCCGGGGCGATCGCAGGGATCGAGCCCGTAATCGCCAAAGGCGTCGAAATAATATTTGCCCATATAGCTCGCGTCGCCGCGCAGGGTCAGCTTGCTGTCGCTTTGCTCGAAAATATCCCAGTCGAACCCGGCGTTGAAGGTGACCTTTGGCGCGTTGGGGAACGGGTTGCCGTTCACGTTGCGCGTGAATTGGGTCGCCGGATCGTTCGGGTCGACGACATTGCCCTTATATTTGCTGTTGAGATAGCCGAAGGCCGCATTGAGCTGCAGCCCATCCATCGGAACGACGGTCAGCTCGGCCTCGCCGCCCCAGACGCGGCCGTTGGCGCTGCGCGTAAACGTCGTCGCGCCGACGACCTGCGTCGTCTGCTGGTTCGAATAATCATAATAGAAACCGGCGAGGTTGAGCTGGACGCGGCGATCGAGGAACTGGGTTTTGATGCCGCCTTCATAGGCGTTCACCTTTTCGGGCTTGATATAATAGACCTGATTGGTTCCCTGATAGGCGAGGCCGTTGTAACTGCCGCTGCGATAGCCGCGGCTATATTGCAGATAGCCCATGATATCGTCGGCGAACTCATAGCTGATGTTCGCGCGACCGGTCAGGCGGTTCGCCTTTTCCTGCATGTTCATCTTCGGCAAATTGGGGTTGTAGGTGGCCGAATAGGGGATCAGATTGGTGGCTGGCGTTACCCCGTCGAGCGCATAGATGAATGTGCTGCCGTTGCGGAACTGGACCTTGTCCATCGTGTAGCGGAGACCGACGGCGACGGTCAGTCTGTCGGTCGCCTTCCAGGTCAGGTCACCATAGATGGCCTTGGATGGGCGGCGGACGTCGAAATTCTGTTCGCCCAGGATCGGGCCAAAGGGTCCGGCGCCTGCGGCCAGACATCCTTGATAATAGGCGCCGCCCGCCGGAAAATTGCCCGTGTTGTTGATCGCGGCGTCGGTCTGGTACGCGACCAGCGTGCGGGCATCAAAAAAGCCGTTCGGGTTGACGACGACCGGGGCGCAGAAGCCCGGCGACGTCGGGGTGAGCGTCGGGTCGAGCGCGAAGGCAGGCAGGGTGCGGATGGAGTCTGGGGTGCCGATAGCGGCATTATTGTAACCGCCCGGAACGCCGAGCCCCAGCAGCATCGGCCGGAGCGCCCCAAAGAAGTCTGGTTGATTCCGGGTCTTGATGGTGTCCCGACCATAATAGAGCCCCCCGACGAAATCGATGCTGTCGTCGGAATAGTTCAAGCGCAGATCTTGGTTGAAATTCTTGCTCGTGCTATTGAATCGGATCGAGCACACGTCCAGCGGCGAACCGTCGCAATCATTGGGGGAAATGCTGTATTTGCCGGTGTCATATCCGGTGATCGAGGTCAGCGTGAAATAGTCGTTGAGTTCCATCGCGATGTTGAGCGCGACACCTCTGGATGAGGAGAGCGACTTGCCGCCCTGATCGGCGGATACCTCATTCTTCCCTAGCGCGCGGCCACCGTTCTGGGCCGGATTGAAGCGCGAATAGCCCACAATATCTTCGCCATTCGCGAACTGGCCGAGCGAATAGGCGTTGGCCGTCCACGGATCGTCCTTGGCGGCATAGGCCTTGAGGTTGATGTCGAGCGTGTCGCTGGGCTTCCAGCGCAGCGAAATGCGGCCCGCGATCGAATCGGTGGTAGCGACTTTTCGATCCTGCGCCGGATTATATTGCCAGCCACCGCCCTTCGCGACGGTTCCGGCCACGCGCACACCCAACACGTCGGGGATAAGCGTCTTGTCGAAGCCGCCTTCGATCGTCTTGGTGTTATAATTGGCATAGCCGAGCGTGAAATAGCCTTCGTCGCCCGACAGTCCCGGCCTTTTGGTAAAGAAGCTGATCGCGCCGCCGGTCGTGTTGCGGCCGTAGAGCGTGCCCTGCGGTCCGCGCAGCACCTCGACGCGGTCGATGTCGTAGAGCTGCCCACCATGGCTGGCGCGGAAGCTCTGATAGACTTCGTCGACATAGACGCCGACCGGGGACGCCGTGGACGCCGAAAACTCATTGGCGACCGAAATTCCGCGCAGCGAGAAGTTCGGCTGCGTCTTGCCATAGGGTGTCGAGATTTGCAGGCTCGGTACCGCGCCCATCAGGTCGGAGGTCTCGTTGATCCCGCGTGCCTCCAAAGCATCGCCGCCGATGGCCGAGACCGCGGCGGGAACGTCCTGAAGATTCTGCGCTCGTTTCTGTGCAGTTACGACGATTTCGGCGATCCCGCCGCTGTCAGAGGTTCCGCCGTCTGCGGGCGGCGCTTCCTGCGCCGACGCGGCAGCGGGCCATCCGATCAACATGGTGGTGGACAGGCAAGTCGCCAGAAAAGCCTTGTTGGTCACGCTTTCTCTCCCGTCGTTCGACCCCGTTCTGTGCGGCGTCTTCGTCAACGGACGCTATGGCGCGCGTCCGTTCGGCGACAGGCAAGGCGGCGGGGGGAGCGATGGGGGGGATGCGCAGCTCTGCTTGCCCCCGGAAGTTCAAGGCACTAGCCTTGGCGCAACAATTCGGAGGACAGCGAATGACCGTCCAGCCGGGATCGAGGACAGAGCCCACAGCCCTTTTGCGCGCGGTGCCGAGCGACGGCATCATGCCGCCGCCCGGCCGCCAGTTCGTGCCGCCGCGCTTTCCGGCCGACCTGGCCGGCCTCGACGGGCAGCGACGCTGGCTCGATCGACTGGCGGAGCATGAGGCCTGCGCGGTGCAGGCCCCTGCGGGCTATGGCAAGAGCGCCTGGTCTGCGGCGCTTTTCGCCGAGGCGCAGGCCGCTGGCTGGCGTACGGCCTGGTTGACGATCGATGCCGACGGCCATGCGGATGCCGCGGGGCTGCTGTGCGGGGCTTTTGCCTATGCGCACGATGAAACGGCGACCGCCATGGAAATTGCCGACGCTCTCGCCATGCGGATCGACGCGAGCGACCGGCCGTTTCTGCTTGTCCTCGACAATGCCGATCGGCTCATAGACGCACGCGCGCATGCTATCGTCGAATGCTTGATGCGACATCCACCTGCGCATTTGCGGCTGCTTCTGGCGAGCCGGGCACAGCACGGCATCGCGCTGGGCGATGCCCCGGCGCGGGGCGTGGTCCTCGCTATAGGTCGCGCCGAGCTCGGCCTGTGCGACGCCCATGTACAAGGCTTTCTCGACCGGGCGGGCGTGCCGTTCGATGCGCGCGAGGTCGCGGCGCTCAATCGCTTCATCGAGGGCTGGCCCGCCGCGCTGCGGTTGCTGGCCCGGCAGCCCGACCGGCTCGCGGCCATGGTTCGGGAAAGGCAGTGGGACGCGCTCGCGCGCTGTCTGATGCCGCTCGTCGATCCGCCGGTCGACGCATTGCCCGCGTCAGCGGCGCAATTGCTGCGACGTTGTGCCGTGGCGCCCCGCCTTGATGCCGATCTGTGCCGCTTGCTGGGTGGCGACGGCGCGGTGACATTGAGCGAGCTGAGTAGCCGAGGCGTATTTCTGGAGCCCTTGGAAGACGGAGGCTATCGCCTGCATTCGGCGGCGCGCGCCGCGATGGCGCAGCGTTTCGGAACCGACGAAGTGGCGCAGTTGTGCCGTGTCGCCGGACGCCATTACGCGAGCCGCGGGATGATCGGCGAAGCGATCGATCAGATGTTCGCCTGCTCCGATCTGGCCCAAGCTGCGGCGCTCGTTGCCGATGCCGCTATGCCGATGATCGAACGGGGCGATATCGGCCGGGTTCGTGACTGGATCGATCGTTTGCCGCCCGAGATGATTGCGGGATCGTCGGGGCTGGCGCGCGCTGCAAGCTGGCTGGCGGTGCTGCAGGCCGGCGATCTTACGAAGCAGGACGCTATGGACGCCGCAGAGGCGCGGGTGCTCCACCTGCTGCACCGCGCGCATGGCGGAGATAGGCCCGACGAGGTGATCGAGGCCTGCGACCGAATTCTGGCAGACCCCACCGGCTTGCCTGATTTTGCCGTGAACATCGTCCGTGCAACGCTTGCGCTCGGCGCGTTGCGGCGCGGCTTGTTCGGACTGGTCCACGATGCCGTGCGGCCGCTGATGCTGCACGGCGCTGGACGGACACTTGACCTGCCCGGAGCTCTCGCTGCAGTTGCGAAAGCGGGTGTTTCGCGCGCTCAGGGGCAGCTTGGCGAGGCCGAACGATTGCTACGCGAAGCAAGAGCGCGGCTGCACGATATCGGGCTGGCGTCGGCGCTGATCGACGCAGCGCTTGCACGCTCCTGCTACGAGCGTGACGCCTTCGAGGCTGCGGCGGACCTGGCCGCCGGCGCGTTGCCGCACCTTGAACGAAGCGCTTTTCAGGACGCGCTTGTCCATGCTTTTCTCGTCGCCATTCGCGTGGCGGCGGGAGCGGGGCGGGGCGATACCGCCGCCTCGCTGATCGACCGCGCCGAACTGATCGCATTCGCGCGCGACTGGGCACCGCTCAAGGCGCTGTGTATTGTTGAGCGAGCGCGGCTTCGTCTGCCGCAAACGATCGATGCCGAAGCGGTCGTTGCGATCGGCGACGAGGAAGGGGCGGCGCTCGACCCGCTCTCGGCGTCGGCGCGCGCCTTTGCAATCCTCTCCGAGATGCGCGCTTATGAAGCGATTGCGAGCGGCGACCGTCCGCGGTTGACCTCGGTCGCGGAGCGACTGCTACGGCTCGCGTCGAACGGCGACGATGCCGAACTGCGCGCCACCGCGACGCTGTTCAACATCCTACCGCAACTGAGTGGCCGCTGCGACAAGATGGTCGAACTCGAAACCGTGCGCTTCCTCAATCACGCCGCAAGCTCCGGATTCCGGCGGACGATCGTCGATGTGCTCGACGTCACCGGTGTCCGCGCCGTGCAGAATTTCTGCAGCGAAGCTTACATGTCCGACTGCTTTCTCGGGTTACTGAAACTGGCCGAACCGTCGCGCCGCAATCCCGCGCTCGAAGGCGGATACAGCGCCGCCCCGGGCGAGGCCTTCTCTTTCCTTACCGAGCGTGAGATCGAGATTCTGAGCGCGCTCAATGCGGGCGAATCCAACAAGGAGATCGCGCGGACGTTGCACCTCGCGCCCGAAACCGTGAAGTGGCATCTCAAGAACATCATGCGCAAACTGCGGGCGGGCAGCCGGGAAGAAGCGGTGGCGAATGCGGCGACGCTGGGACTGAAACTGATCGAGCACCAAAGCTGACGTTTTGGCGCTTTCATACAATCGAGAATCGAGACGTCCCGCTAATCGCGGCGTGCGACCCAGGAGAGCTCTTCCTCGCAAGAGGACAGAAATCTTCATCTGGCGCCCGCCGGTTCTTCTGCGGGCGCTTTTTTTTTGAAGAAGATGAGGGCTAGCGAACGGGCGTTCGATCGATCCCCGCAACAATTCCCGCAGGTCGCTCTGTTCCCTGATCGCCGCAAATCGCCGCCTCAAGCCTGCAAATCAGGGGGATGTCGCTCGGGCGAGAAGCCCGCTTGTGTGTCAGCTGCTGGCTGACATCGACGAGTTCGCGCGATAACCCTCAACGGCGAGCAATAGGCCTTCGATTTCGGCCGCAACGATCTTGATGCGCAGATCGTCCTGACCGTCCGGCCGGCCCTTGAACTTGAGGTCCCAGCTTTCGCCGCGATCCGTGATGGCCTTGAGAAGGTCTTCGTCGACCGAGAACACTAGCTTCATCGTAAGTGCGCAGTCGCCGGTGAAGTCGCTGTTGGGGCACATGGTGTCGTCGCCGCGGAGGGCACGGTCGAGCGGGCGTGCGACGAGACGGCCGTCGCGATCCTCGAAATGGACCACATCATATTGCCTTTGCGAACCCCGATAGCGCAGCGATTGATGAACTTCGAACCGGATATCGCCAGTTCGTTTGTCGATGTGAGCTTCGACGTGGCCGTCGGCCCAGGTCGAGCCGTTGACGCGGCGTTCCTTACGGAAGCTGTCGCGGGTGGATATGATGGTCGAGAATTCGAGGTCGTCGTCATCGACCGTCGTGGTAGAGCGGAAGCCTTCGGCGTCCATTTTGGCGAGTTGGCTCGGCACCGGGGCGGCGTTTGCAGCAGCGGAGGGAGCCAGCAGCATCGCGGCGACACCGGAACAAAAACGCGAAAGGCGCACCAATATACTCCTCGACATCAGCCGGCCCGGTACGGAACGACGGTCGCGGTTCCGGGCGGATGCGCGTTTAGCTAGTGCTCCTACCATGCAGCCGCTTGTCGCAAATGTTACGAAATATTTCTGGCAAGAGCGCGGGCGCTTGGCATCAGCGTTCGTAACGATTTGTTTCTGTGACGATGAGGCGTTGCCATTCTGGGACAAGCTGCGGGGGCGACATTGACGTTGACGCATCGCCCCCTACGTGGCGCGCATGCTTTCTTGCTCTCCCTCGCTCACTCCTTCCTTTCTTCCTCAATCCTCCACGACCGCTCCGACCGTCCTCCTGGTGGAAGACGATCCGCCGCTCAGGACTTTGACCGCCCGCGCGCTTCAGGAAAATGGCTATGTCGTTCGGCCCGCCGCAACGGCCGCCGAGATGTGGGCGACGTTCGAGGCTGGTCCGATCGACCTCATCCTGCTGGACATCATGCTGCCTGGCACGAGCGGCATCGACCTTTGCAAAATGATCCGGCAGCGGAGCAGCGTTCCGATCATCTTCATCAGCGCCCGGGCGAGCGAAACCGACCGCGTCGTCGGCCTTGAACTCGGCGCGGACGACTATCTGGCCAAGCCCTTTGGAACGCGCGAACTCATCGCCCGCATCCGCGCCGTGCTCCGCCGGGGAGTGACCGAAGAGCGCCGTGCCGTGCCGTCCAACCGGGCCGAGTTCGACGGTTTGACGGTCGATTTCGCCCGCCGTCAGCTTTTTTCGCGCGATGGCGCGATGATTCCTCTTACCGGCGCGGAGTTTGACCTGCTCGCGAGCTTTCTCAGTCACCCGCTGCGCGTGATCGCGCGTGAGCGATTGATCGAATTGTCACGCGCCCGCATCGGCGACTCCTCTGACCGCAGTATCGACGTGCTCGTCAGTCGTCTGCGCCGCAAACTGACCGATGATGAGAGGCCGGCGCCGTTCATCACCGTGCGCGGCGTAGGCTATATGCTGAATGCCAGCGTCAACCGGATCTGATGGTCGCGCGCCCATCGCCAGGACTGATCGGTCGCATCGTCGGAATCATCCTGCTGACGGTGATGCTGGAGTTTGTCGTCAGCACCCTGCTGTATGAACGAGCCGGCGAGTTTTCGATCAAGGAGGATGAGGCGCGGCGGCTGGCCGAGCATCTGGTGATCGTGCAGCGCCTTGTCGACGAGCGCCCACCGACCGAGCGTCCGGCGATTGCGAGTTACCTTTCAACCGATCGTTATAAGGTCGAGTGGCAACGATCGGCACCCGATCGCCACATGCTTTCCGCCGAGTTACGGCAGATGCGTGACCAAGTGGTGGAATGGGAGCCGGCACTAGCGAGTGCGGGTTTGCAATTGCAACTGGCCTCGCCCGTCAGCAACGACAAGGTGGCCGGCCAGATCATTCTGGCGGATGGCAGCTGGGTTCATTTCAAGATGTACGGGCTCGAGACCGGCTGGGGCTTGAAGTTCAACCGCATCATGCTGGCGCTGATACCCGCCATCGCATTTGCCATTTTAGGCGGTTTGCTCGTTCGGCAAACGCTGCGCCCGCTTAGGACGCTGGGTCACGCGATAGAGAGTATGGGGCAGGGCGAGCGTATCGTCGTGCGCGAGGAAGGGACGAACGAGGTTCGTCACTTGATCCGAGCCTTTAACCAGATGCAGGATCAGATCAGCCGTATGATCGCGGATCGCACACAGGCGCTCGCGGCCGTCGGACATGATTTGCGTACGCCGCTCGCGCGGCTCCAACTTCGTATCGACGGATCGGAGGACACCGATCTGCGCCTCTCTTCCGAGCGCGATATTGCGGAAATGGAGGGGATGATTGCTTCGGTCCTCGCCTATCTTGGCGGTGACGAGGATTCGGACGCGTCGATGCGGGTCGATCTGGGCGTTCTCGTTGCGACGCTGGTGGACGACATGACCGATCATGGTCACCGGATAAGCTATCAGGGACCGGATCACCTTATAGCGATGGTCCGACCCAATGGGTTCAAGCGGGCGATCACCAACCTGATCGAGAATGCCATTCATTATGGCGAAGATGTTCGGGTGGGCCTGGCGAGCGAGCCGGACAGGATCGGTCTTCACGTCGAAGACAACGGTCCCGGCATCCCCGAGGAATCGCTTTTGGACGTGCTGGAACCTTTTGTCCGGCTCGACGCTGCGCGCAGCCGCAATACCAAGGGGCTTGGTCTGGGCCTCGCGATTGTTTCGCGGATGGTGGAGCGCGAGGCCGGCACGCTCACCCTGACCAATCGGGCCGAAGGCGGCCTGCGTGCCGAGATTGCCTTGCCTCATCCCAGATCAGCCAAGCCTGCGCCCCGCCAGCAATAATTCCTTACATTGATGCTGCGCCGCAGCAATCGACGCCGCTTATCTGCCTTCGTCCAACGGTCGGGACCTTGTCCCGCCGCCCCCCAGCGAAGGAGTATCGGAATGAACGAGCTGATCGGACGCGTCTTCCATTTTGAAAAGCAGGTTTTCCCCAGCAATCTCGATCTGTACGCAAAACTCGCCACCGACGGGCAGAGCCCGAAGGCCTTGATGATTTCCTGTGCCGATTCCCGCGTCGTGCCGGAACATATCATTCAGGCGCAGCCCGGCGATCTGTTCGTGTGCCGTAATGCCGGCAATATCGTGCCGCCCTTCGCGACCGCAAATGGCGGCGTTTCGTCGACGGTGGAATATGCCGTGCTCGCGCTCGGCGTACGCGACATCATCGTTTGCGGCCATTCGGATTGCGGCGCCATGAAAGCGCTGGTGCATCCCGAAAGCCTGGACACCATGCCCAATGTCGCTGCCTGGTTGCGTCACTCGCATGCCGCCCAGCGCGTCGCGGCGGAAGGGTATCCGGAGGCTGAAGACCATCAGCGCGTCCGGATCGTCGCGATGGAGAATATCGTGGCCCAGATCGCGCATCTGCGCACCCACCCGTCGGTGGCGTTGGGCATCGCGCGCGGCGAGATCTCGCTGCATGGCTGGTTCGTCGATATCCATGCCGGTGCGGTACTTGGGCTGGACGGCGAAACGGGCCGCTTCGTGCCGATGCGCGACGATCGCCCCCTGCCGGTAGCGCTCGCCGCCGGACCGCGCCGCGCCGCCGACACGCTGCCGCTGGTTGCTGCGGAGTGAACCCGATGACCGCTTCGCCCTTGCCCTCGAACTGGATGGCGCGGGATTTGACCGCGTCCGTCGTCGTATTTCTGGTCGCGATGCCGCTTTGTATGGGCATCGCTATCGCGTCGGGTGTGCCGCCCGAAAAGGGCCTCATCACCGGCATTATCGGCGGGATCGTCGTTGGCCTGCTCGCGGGATCGCCGCTGCAGGTCAGCGGCCCCGCAGCGGGCCTTGCGGTCATCGTTTTCGAGATTGTCCAGCGTCACGGTCTCGCGGCGCTGGGACCGATCCTCGTCGTTGCTGGCCTTATTCAGTTTCTGGCCGGCGTGATGAAACTAGGCGGCTGGTTCCGCGCCATCTCGCCCGCCGTCGTCCATGGGATGCTGGCCGGCATCGGCGTGCTGATCGTCGTTGGGCAGTTCCACGTGCTGTTCGATGCCCAGCCGCTTGCCAGCGGGCTCGAAAACCTGCTGGCGATCCCCGGGCGCGTGCTGGGGCTCGACGGACCGGCCGTTCCGGCGCTGTTTATCGGCATGGTCGCAATCGGCTGTACCCTCTTGTGGGACAAGATGCGCCCCGCCGCGCTTCGCCTGCTGCCCGGCGCATTGATCGGCGTCGTTCTTGCCACGCTGATCGCTTCGTTCGCGGGGCTCGACGTAGCACGCGTTAATGTACCCGAATCGATCACCGCGGCGATTACGCCGCCGACGATGGAGGGACTCAGCGCGATGCTGACCCCGACATTGATGGTGACGGCGATCGCGATCGCGTTCATCGCCAGCGCTGAAACATTGCTTTCGGCTGCGGCGGTCGACCGGATGCACGACGGCGTACGTACCGACTATAACAAGGAATTGCGTGCGCAGGGCGTGGGCAACCTCCTTTGCGGTGCTGCCGGAGCATTGCCGATGACCGGCGTGATCGTCCGCAGTTCGGCGAACGTTCAGGCGGGGGCCGTGACGCGTATGTCAGCGGTGCTGCACGGGATCTGGATTCTTGCACTGGTCGCGGCGATGCCGTGGCTGCTGCGCCAGATTCCGATGGCCGCGCTCGGCGGGATCCTTGTCGTCACCGGCTGGAAACTAGTCAGTCTGCGGCATGTACGTCACCTCCTGAAATCGCACGGCCCGCTGCCGGCGGTGATATGGGCGGCAACGCTCGTCATGGTGGTCGCGACCGACCTTTTGACCGGCGTCCTTGTCGGTCTGGCGCTGTCGCTCATCGAGATCGTCCCCAATATGCGGCGGTTGAAACTCGACGTCGATCAGACGGAACATGACCATGGTCACGAACTCCGGCTCGCCGGCGTTGCGAGTTTCGTCTCGTTGCCCAAACTATCCTCGGCGCTCGACGCGCTGCCGGTCGATCAGCGCGTTCGCATGAACCTCGCAGGCCTTCGGTCGGTCGATCATAGCTGTGCGGAACTGATTTCCGAATGGTGGCAGCGTCGCCGATCAAGGGGAGGCGAGGTCGAGATTCACGGTGCACAGGGGCGCCTTGCTACCTTGCTCGCGCACTGAAGATAGTCCGGGCCATCGCGCTGACCGGTATCGGGAAGGCCAAGTCTGCGGCTGCGGGCTTGGCCTTTTCTCGGCCGCGCCTCGAAGTCTGTCGCAGCGGACTGAAATCGCCGCCCCAAACCCGCGGTTCACGCTCCTTGTGGCACGAGAACCCCTTTCCAAGCGCAGCCATGGCACAACGGCACTTTTGCCATGATTCCAATTGGCTCGTTAGCGGCCTGTCCATCCATTATGCGGCCCGCTTCCCGCACGCTTAAGATCGCCTGCTAAAAAATCGGTGATCGTCGGTAAGCGACGAGATGTCGTCGTCGAGGGTGCTATTTGTCCCACGTGGTGGATGCTCCTCGACCGCTCCGGCAATGAAGGCGCGCGATCATCCGGTCGAACTCATAAGCGAAGTCGACTTGGGCCTCGACCGCACGAAATCTTTGCTTCAGGTCCGCGATCCTCAGAAGCGAAGCCGAATTCGCTTCGCGGTCGCGCCCATCGAGATCGGCGCGATAGGCCATCTCGATGACGAACAGGCGGACAAATTCGGCAAGAGCCGGCAGCCTCATCTCACGAAACCCGGCCCGAGCCGCGCCCCAGTTCAGGACCTTCGCGTCGGGTGGCACCGCGATCCTGCGATCTCCGGTCATGAAGCTAACCACGACCGCCGTGTTCCAGATCAGGATGTCGGCATTGCTCATCCTGTCCGCGCCGCCCGCAGATATCCTCTGTGCGATGTCGCGTAGCGCCGCCTCCGCTGTGCCGGAACGGCCAGGGTCGGCGGTTGCCGGCGCCGGGGTGCGAGCGAGAGGTTGCGCAAATCTGCGCGCAAGCAACGCTAGCAGCATAGAGGCAGCGTTGGCACGAGCATGCCGGGAAGGACGGGTGCGGCGTGGGCGCTGCGCCGCACCAGCGCGTTGCTTCGCGCTAGCCGGGCTTGTTGCGATGCGTCCTGCCGGTCCGCGACGGTGACGCCGCGATAGGAGGTCTCCCCGCAAAGGAAAGCCTCGCGCGCGCCATTCGCCTCGATCGGTGCGGCGGCGGGCAGAAGCTGCCAGGGCAGCGCGTCCGCGACGTCGCCGCCCATGAGCCGCGTGATGAGCGGCACGAGGAAGAGGCGCGCGATCGTCAGGGCTGCGGCGGGATTTCCAGGCAGTCCAATGATGTGGGCCGCTCCGGCCCTTCCGTACCACACCGGCTTTCCGGGCTTTATGTCGACATCGGCAAATGCAATTTCGAAGCCGAGCGGAGCGAAGGCGGCGCGGCCAAAGTCGCGATCGCCGCGCGATGCGCCGCCGAGGACGACGATGATATCGGATGCCGTGTCATGTTTTGCGCGCGCGATAGCCCCAGGATCGTCGGCAAGTCGGGCCTTCGCAACCACGTCGGCGCCAGCCGATCGACATAGTAATTCAATCGCGGCGGTCAGGCTGTCCGGGATCGAAAAGGCCGCGTCTGCTGCAGAGCCGGGGGCAAGTATCTCGTCTCCCGTCGTGAGAAGCAGGATGCGCGGGCGCCGCGTAACTGTGAGCCGACTATAGTCGCCCGCCGCGGCAACTATCGCGGTTGCGGGTGTGATCTTAGCGCCTGGTCGCAGGAGCAACTGCCCCCGCGCAAAGTCCGAGCCGTGTCGCCGGATGTGCGGCTTGCCGCGTGGCGGGCCCTCGATCGTCACGACGGCATCGACCTCGCGGCAATATTCGATCATGACGACGCGGTCGGCGCCGCCGGGCAGGGGAGCGCCGGTCATGACGCGGACTGTCTCGCCCGCTCCGATCTCGCCAGCGTCGCCGCTGCCTGCATAGCTGATCCCGATTTGCGTCAGCGTCGACGCCCCATCGACGAGATCGCACGCGCGAACCGCGTAGCCGTCCATTGCCGCGCAATCGAAGCGGGGGGAGTCGAGGCGGGCATGGACGGGATCGACGAGATGGCATCCCCCTGCATCGACCAGCGATAGGGTGATCGCCTCGAGCGGGACCGCATGGGCGACCAGAATCGCCAGAGCCATGTCATAGCTGATCGAGGCGGCGCATTCGGTGGCGGCGGTCATGGTGCCGAGTTTAGTCATGCGTCGTCTGCGCCATATTCTCGAAACTGGCAGGGGTGAGTTCCGCCAAGGCAACGGCCGCGCCGATGAGGATTAGCGTCGGAGCATCGGCAGCGAAGGATTTGACCGCCAGGTCAAGCAGATCGAGCCGCGTCGCCAGTCGCCGTTCCTCGGGCGCGCTGACATGGCACGCGATCATCACAGGCATTGCACCGGGCATTCCCGCCCGCATGAGTCCGCGCATGATCTCGCCGGCCGCCTCGCGTCCCATATAGAAGGCGAGGGTCGAGGCGCCCTGCGCAAGCGAGGCCCAGTCGATGTCGAGCGCGGCACCGCGCTTGCTGTGTGCCGTGACGAAGCGGACGTCGCGCGCCACGCCGCGGAGCGATAGCGACATGCCGGCAGAGGCGGCGGCGGCGCTCGCGGCAGTGACGCCGGGACAGATGCGGACTTCAAAGCCTGCCTCATGCAGCGCAGATATTTCTTCGGTCGCGCGGCCGAACAGGGTCGGGTCGCCGCCTTTGAGGCGAACGACGCGCTTGCCCGCACGCGCGGCGGTTACAAGCAGTGTGTCGATGGTCGCTTGATCCTTCGAGTGGCGGCCCGAGCGTTTGCCGACGCTCACGCGCTCCACCTGCGCTGGGATCAGCGCGAGCACGCCGTGGCCGACCAGCGCATCGTAAAAGACGACGTCGGCCTGCTCGATCAGTCTGACGGCTTTCATCGTCAGCAGTTCGGGATCGCCTGGACCGGCGCCGACCAGCCACACCATCCCGGGTGCAAAGTCGTTACGCTGCATCGCTCTTCTCCTCGGTCAGAATGCGCGCGAGCGCCGGTCGGCATGAGCCGCAATTGGTCCCAGCGCCGATCGCGGCCCCGATCGCCGAAACTGCGGCGAGATTCTGGTCGCGGATCGCCGCGACGATCGTCTTCAGTCCGATGTCGAAGCAGACACAGATCACCGGGCCGCGGTCGGCCTGAACGCCGGGCGCGCGGCCCGCGAGCAGCGTCGGCGCGACCTCGGGAGCGGAGAGCTGTGCGATCAGCCAATCGCGCGGCGGCAGTTCGCCACTCTCGGTGACGAATAGGGCGCCCGCGAGGCGGCCGTTCGCGACGATGGCGATGCGGCGCGTGCCGCGCGCGGCGTCCTGCGCCTCGATGCGTTCACCTTTTGGAAGCAGGGCTTCGACGGATTTGAGGTCGCCATTTCCCGCAACTTCCCACATCACCCCCGACGGCACCGCAACGCGCGTTGCCCACAGGCAGCGTGGGGTGTCGGAAAGTTCGCGCGACAGGAGCAGGAATCCGCGCCATTTGGAGGTGACGGCGGCGATCGACGCCGGAGTGCGCTTGAAACCTGGCTGGCCCGATACCGGATCGACGAGCGGACGCGGGAGCAGACCGGTACGCCCGCCACTCGACGTGCGGTCCGTCCAGTGGATCGGCACGAATAGTTCGCCCGGTCGCTGACCGCTGCTAAAGGCGACGCGATACAGGGCGGCGCCCTGCGGGGTTTCCACCCGCGCGAGGCCGCCGTCGGAGAGGTCCAGGCGGGCGCCGTCGTCGGGGTGCACCTCGACGAGCGGCTCGGCGCGATGTCGCGCGAGCTTCGGCGCAAGCCCGCTGCGCGTCATCGTATGCCATTGATCACGATAACGCCCGCTATTGAGCGTCAACGGCCACTTGGCGAGCGGTTCGGGCAGCGGCTTTTGCGCGACCGGAACGAGACGCGCGCGGCCATCCTCGGTCGAGAAATGCCCGTCGGCGAAGGGGTGCTCGCCGCCCCAACGGAAAGGCTCCATCGCATCATAGGCGGCGTTGCCCCCTTGCGCCGCGCCGGGCAGCGCGAACATCCGGGTGCCGTCGTTATCATAGTTCGAGAGGCGGCAATGTTCGCGCCAGATATCGGCGGGCCGGTCATAAGCAAAGGCGGTCTTCCAGCCCATCCGCCGCGCGACTTCCTTGACGATCCACCAGTCGGGCATGGCCTCGCCGGGCAGCGGGAAAAGCGCACGCTGGCGGCTGATCGTTCGGTCGCTGTTGGTGACCGTGCCGTCCTTCTCGCCCCATGCGGCGGCGGGCAGCCGGACGTGCGCGAAGGCGCCGGTATCGGTTTGCTCGATCACGTCGCTGACGACGACGAAGGGGCAGGCGGCGAGCGCTTCGCGCACCCGGTTCGCGTCGGGCATCGACACGGCAGGGTTGGTCGCCATCACCCACAGCGCCTTGATGCGTCCCTCGCCGACGGCGCGGAACAGGTCGACCGCCTTGAGTCCGGGCTTTTCCGCCATCGTCGGCGCGGCCCAGAAGCGCTGAACGCGCGCGCGGTTTTCGGGGGCGAAGTCCATATGCGCAGCAAGCGTCGAGGCGAGCCCGCCGACTTCGCGCCCGCCCATCGCATTGGGCTGGCCCGTGATCGAAAAGGGCGCCGCGCCCGGCTTGCCGATGCGGCCGGTTGCGAGATGGAGGTTGAGAATCGCGTTGACCTGATCGGTCCCGGCGGTCGACTGATTGATCCCCTGGCTGAACATCGTTACCGTGCGCGGATTGGCGGCGAACAGCTCATAGAAACGCCTGAGGTCGGCGACGGGCACGTCGCAGGTGCGCGCCATCGACCACAGGTCGTTCCCCTCTCCAAGCTGGTCCCAGAAGTCGGCGGGCACCGCGACATGCGCAGCGAGATAGGCTTCGTCGACGATATTCGCTGCGCGGCAATGATGAAGCAGACCGGTCATCAGCGCGACGTCGCTGCCCGGGCGGATCGCAAGGTGAAGGTCGGCCTCTTCGGCGGTTTCGGTACGGCGCGGGTCGATGACGACAAGCTTCGCACCCGCTTCGCAGCGCGCGCGGATGCGTTGATAGACGATCGGGTGGCACCAGGCGGTGTTCGATCCGACAAGGATGATCAGATCGGCGGCGTCGAGATCATTATAGGTCGCCGGAACGATATCCTCGCCAAACGCGCGCATATGACCCGCAACCGCGCTCGACATGCAGAGGCGCGAATTGGTGTCGATGTTCGCGGTGCCGATGAACCCCTTCATCAGCTTGTTCGCGACATAATAATCTTCAGTGAGCAGCTGGCCCGAGACATAGAAGGCGACGCTGTTCGGGCCGTGGCGCGCGATCGTCTCCTTGAAGCGCTTCGCGACAAGGTCGAGCGCGCGGTCCCAGCTTGCGCGCTTCTTGCCGATCATCGGATGGAGCAAGCGCCCTTCCAGCCCGACGGTTTCGCCGAGATGGGTTCCCTTCGAGCATAGTCGTCCGCGATTGGCGGGATGGTCGGGATCGCCCGCGATCTCGACCGTCCGTCCGCCCTTCACCGTCGCGCTGATCCCGCAGCCGACGCCGCAATAGGCGCAGGTCGTGCGGATCGGGTCCATCAGGCTGCGGCCTTCAATGTGCTGGCACGGCAGATGAGGACACGGCCGCCGTCGATCTTCACCGGCACCGTCGGCGTGCAGCCCTTGTCGTCGCCAAGCGCTTCGCCGCTCGATAGGCTGATCCGCCAATTGTGCAGCGGGCAGGCAACTGCGCCGCCATGGACGATGCCCTGGCTGAGGCGCCCATGTTTGTGCGGACAGCGGTCGAGCAGCGCGAATATCTTGCCCTCGGCGGTGCGAAACACCGCGATATCGTCGCCGCCTTCGACCTGCACGGTGCGGCTGCCGCGCACCGGGATCTGGTCGACCCAGCCGATGTCGAGCCATTCAGCGGTCGTCATGTCTCCATCTCCTCCAAAAATGCACGTTCCTGCGGGATGAAGCGCGCCATCGGTGCATGATGCTCGGCCTCGGCACCCTCGGCGCGCTGCGCCCAGGGATCGTCCTGGCTGAAGCTTTGCGAATAGAGGAAACGCGCGCGGAGCGCCTCGCGGCCTGCTTCGTCATCGACGATGCGCGCCTTGATATAGTCGACCCCGACGCGCTCGATCCAAGGTGCGGTGCGTTCCAGATAGCGCGCTTCTTCGCGATAGAGCTGGATGAAGGCCGCGCAATAATCCATCGCCTCCTGCTCGGTCGCGACCTTGCAGAGAAGGTCGGTAACGCGGACGTGAATCCCGCCATTGCCGCCGACGTGCAGCTCATATCCGCTGTCGACGCAGACGATGCCGAAATCCTTGATCGTCGCTTCGGCGCAGTTGCGCGGGCATCCCGACACCGCGATCTTGAACTTGTGCGGCATCCAGCTGCCCCAGCTCATCCGCTCGACCTTCACGCCAAGCCCCGTCGAATCCTGCGTGCCGAAGCGGCACCATTCGGATCCGACGCACGTCTTCACGGTCCGCAGCGACTTGCCATAGGCATGGCCCGACACCATTCCTGCGGCATTAAGGTCGGCCCAGACGGCGGGCAGATCCTCTTTCCTGATTCCGAATATGTCGAGCCGCTGACCGCCGGTGACCTTGACCATCGGCGCGTTGAACTTTTCGACGACGTCGGCGATCGCGCGGAGCTCGCGCGGATTGGTGAGCCCGCCCCACATGCGCGGCACGACCGAATAAGTGCCGTCCTTCTGAATATTGGCGTGCAGCCGTTCATTGACGAAACGGCTTTGCTGATCGTCGACATAATCGCCGGGGAGCGCGCAGAGCAGATAATAATTGAGCGCTGGCCGGCATGACGAGCAGCCGTCGGGGGTGGTCCAGTGCATCTTCTGCATCACTTCGGGGATCGAGCGCATGGCCTGCGCGACAATCTCGCGGCGGACATCGTCGTGGCCGAAGCTCGTGCATTTGCACATCGTTTTTGGCCCGCTCTGCACATCGTCGCCGAGCGTCAGCGCGAGCAGATTTTCGACGAGGCCGGTGCAGGAACCGCAACTCGCCGACGCCTTGCAGGTGCCGCGCACCGCGTCGAGGCTATGCGCCCCCTTGGCGATGCATGACACGACCTGACCCTTGGTGACGCCGTTGCAGCCGCAGATTTCCGCATCGTCGGAAAGCGCCGCAACGGCGGCCTTAGGGTCCGCAGCGCCTCCTCCCGAGGCGAAGGCCTGACCGAAGATCAGCATGTCGCGAAGCTCGGACACGTCTTCCTGGCGTTTGAGCAGGTCGAAGTACCAGCCACCATCGGCGGTGTCGCCATAGAGCACCGCACCGACGATGCGGTCGTCGCGGACGATCACGCGCTTGTAGACGCCGCGGCTGGCGTCGCGGAGGACGATATCCTCGCATCCGTCACCGCCTGAAAAGTCGCCCGCCGAAAAGACGTCGATCCCCGACACCTTGAGCTTGGTGGACGTGACCGAGCCGCGATAGCCGCTCGGCTGTTCGACCAGCCCGTCTGCGAGGCTGCGGCACATGTCCCACAGCGGCGCGACGAGGCCATAGACTTGCCCGTCATGCTCGACGCATTCGCCGACCGCGAGCACCGCGGGATCGCTCGTCACCATATGGTCGTCGACCTGAATGCCGCGTCCGACAGCCAGACCGGCGTCGCGCGCGAGCGCGGTCGAAGGGCGGATGCCGACCGCCATCACGACCAGGCTGGCGGGGATCAGCGTTCCGTCCTTGAGCCTCACGCCCTCGACCTTACCGTCGCCGATGATTTCGGCGGTGTCGGCGCCAGTCAGGATCGTCTGGCCGCGGCCTTCCAATGCCTGTTTGAGCAGCCAGCCCGCGGCTTCGTCGAGCTGCCGCTCCATCAGCGTCGGCATCAGGTGGATGACGGTGACTTTCATGCCGCGCAGGGTCAGCCCATGCGCCGCTTCGAGCCCGAGCAGGCCGCCGCCGATCACCACCGCGTCGCCTCCGGCATCGGCCGCGGCGAGCATCGTGTCGACGTCATCCATGTCGCGGAACGCGATCACACCGGGCAAATCCTTGCCGGGCACCGGGATGATGAAGGGATCGGAGCCAGTGGCGATCAGCAGCCGGTCATAGCGTTCGGTGGTGCCGCCGCGCGTCGTCACCGTCTTGGCATGGCGGTCGATCGCGACGACCGGATCGCCTGCGATCAGCGCAATTCCGTTCGACGCATACCAGTCGGCGTCGTTGATCACGATATCGTCGAAGCATTTCTCGCCCGCGAGGACGGGGGACAGCATGATGCGGTTGTAATTGACGCGCGGTTCGGCGCCGAAAATCGTCACGCGATAGCGGGCAGGATCGCGCGCGAGCAATTCCTCGATCGCGCGGCACCCGGCCATGCCATTGCCGATGACGATCAGATGCTCGCGCGCGTCGGCGGCACGGTCGATTGGGCGGTGTTCCATCAGAGCGTCCAGTCCAGTTGAAGCCAGAATTTTTCCGTGTCGGTGGCAAAGCCGTCGGCGTCGTAATTGGCGTAGCGCGCCGACGCGGTGCATTTGCCGAGCTTCGCGCTCGCGAGCAGGTCGATCTCGTCGCCATAGGCACGGCTCGCCCGGTCGCTGCGATAGTCGTGATAGACGGCTTGCAGCGTCACGGCGTTCAGCGGGCCGACGGCCTTCCAGCTCCAACCGGCGCTTGCATAAAGATCGCGCACGCCGTCGGGCGGGGTGATCAGAAACTTGTCCGCCCATCCCTGAAATTTGAAGCCGGTGGCAAGTGGGGTCTGAAAGCTGGTCAGCGCGGCCCCGTCGTCAGCACCGAGTATCTCATATCCGGCGCCGACACGGGGGCCTCCGAGATCGGCGGTAATGTCGGCGAGCCAATAGTCGGCCGCATAGTCGCTGGGATTGCGGTGCCAGTCCGACTGGCGCGCATAGCTTAGCTGATAGGCGAGCTTGGCTTTGCCAACCGGCTGGCTGCCCTCGAACCGAAGGCCATAGCTCTGGCTCGACAGGCGATAGCCTTGCATCGCCGCTTCGTCCTGGTCGACGAGATAGGCGAAGGCGGCGAGTTTGCCCGCGGGTGTCGCGACGCTGAGATTGCCGAAGAGATTGTCGCCCGACACGGCCTGTTGCCGCGCGCCTGCGCCGTCGATCCCCCAGATCGTCCGCACGCTCCAGGCATAGGCGAGGTCGGCCTTCACCCCTTTCACCGGCGCTATTTCGGCGCGCACGGCGTCGAAGCTCTGGCCGTTCTGGCGGAAGGCGACCGAGCCGACGAAGCGCTCATCATCGAACGCGAGGCGTTGGCGTCCGGCCGTTAGTGTAAAGGCCGGCTGGCTGAAACGAAGCTGCGCGCGTGAGAGCGCAATATTCTGCGGATCGGCGATCAGCGGTCGCGCGGCGGGGCCGTGCAGCCCGTCGAAATAGTCGTCGGCGATCGCCACATTGCCTTGGCCTTCGATCAGCGCCGACCACGGACCGGACTTCGCTTCGATTCCGGCACGGACTCGAAGGGTGAGGGCATCGGCGTCCGCCGCGAGGCCGTCCTGACCAACGCTTTCATAACGCAGTCGCGCTTCGCCGAGCGGCTTCAGCGCGACGTCCTGCGCCTGCGCCGCCCCGGCTGGCGCGAGCGCCAGAAGCAGGATGAGGGTGCGGTCCATGTTTAGATCCGCACGCCTTCGGCGGCACCCCATTTCGCGCGCCATTGGCCTTTGACGAACATCAGCCCGACGAGTGCGAGCAGCGCGAGCCCGGCAAAGATGTAGAAGCCGGGAGCAAAGCTGCCGCTCCACTGTTTCGCGATGCCGAGCGAGGAGGCGAGATAGAAGCCGCCTACGCCGCCCGCCATACCGACCAGCCCGGTCATCACGCCGATCTCGGCCGAAAAGCGCTGCGGCACGAGCTGGAACACCGAGCCGTTGCCGGTGCCGAGTGCGAGCATCGCGATGACGAACAGTCCGAGCGCGGCGGGAAGCGTGTCGGCCTGCGGTACGCCGGCCAGCGCAAGCGCCGCGACGACGAACACCGCCATCAATGCGCGCACCCCGCCGACCCGGTCGGCGAGCGCGCCACCCATCGGCCGCACCAGCGACCCCGCGAAGACGCACGCCGCGGTGCAATATCCCGCCATCACGGGGGTCAGGTGGAACTGGTCGGTGAAATAGATTGGCAGCGACGCGGCGAGCCCGACGAAGCCGCCAAAGGTCACCGCGTAAAAGGCCATCAGCCACCAGGCATCGACCGTCTTCAGCGGCTCGAAATAATGAACGAGCTTCTTTGGGGCAGGCGCGTTCGGCGCGTCCTTCGCCATGGCGAGATAGATGAAAAAGACGATTGTCAGCGGGATGCACGCAAGACCGAGGACGGCATTCCAACCGAACAGCTTGGCGAGGCCGGGCGCGAACAGCGCCGCGAGTACGGTTCCCGAATTGCCCATGCCCGCGAGCCCCATCGCCTTGCCCTGATGCTCGGGCGGATACCAGCGGCTGGCAAGCGGCAGGGCGATGGCGAAACTGGCGCCCGCAAAGCCGAGGATGATACCGAGTGCCAGCGTCCCGGCGAAGCTGTGAACGCCCATCAGCCAAGCCGTGAACAGCCCGGCGATCACGATGATCTGGCTGATGGCACCCGCGCGCTTCGGCCCGATGCGATCGACGAGCAGGCCGTTGACGACGCGCAACACCGCGCCGGCGAGCGTCGGCACCGCGACCATCAGCCCTTTCTGCGCAGGCGTCAGTCCCAAATCTTCGGAGATTGCCGGAGCGAGCGGCCCGAGGATCACCCACACCATGAAGGCAAGGTCGAAATAGAGAAAAGCGGCGACCAGCGTCGGCCAGTGGCCGCTGGTCCAGAAGTTCGACTTGGGCGCCATCCCGGCGCCTCCGGTTGCTGTCGTCATCGTCCGTCCCCTTGTGCGACGGGCAATAAAAAAGCCGCCAGGACGGCGGCCACGCGGGCGCATCCTGACGGCTTCATTGCCTGTTGGAGTGCAGGGAAAGGCTCCCTGCCTGCCGCGCGGACCGGTCCCTCCGTTGGAACCGTAGCCGCTTTGTCTCGCCCCGGCATCCTTGCCGAGTGCGTCAAGACTGCCTGATTCGCTCTATCCGCGCAACCGGTTATTTCGCACGTGCAGCATAATCTCGAAACCTAAGGAAGATCAGAGATATAGCTGTTGATATCATCGGGATCAAAGGCGCGTCCGTCGAAGAAGCGGTCGCTGCCAAGCGTCAACCGGCCTTGGGTCGACCCCGCTCCGATCGGTTCATCCAGCCCGCCTTCAAGCTTCGAACTCGCACCGGGGAGAGGCGCGCCAGATCCGGCAAGGGCAGCACGATAAACATCGGGACGGAAGACATTGCTGGCCGCCGTGGCGGCCTGGTTGTCGAATGCCATATCGTCCCAACGGACCATCTGAGAATAGAGCCACGCCGCCTGACTGCGCCAGGGAAAATTCGCTGCCTCGCGGTACTGGAACATGAAGTCTGGATAGTGGATCGGCGCGCCACCCGGTACCACCCGTATGCGGTCGGTGATAGCGCGGAGTATGGCATCGCGCGGTGCGTCGAGATATTCGGGACGAGCCAATATGTCGGCGCTTTCTTCGGCAGCGCCCGGCTCAATGAAGTGCGCCGCTGCAGCGTGCAACGCGCGGACAAGCGCCTCGACAGCATCGCGCCGTTCGTCGAGCACCGTCTCGCGCATCGCGAGCACCTTCTCGACACCGCGTCGCCAGATCTGCGCCGTCGCGAGGGCGATATGGCCAACGCCTCGTTCGACCGCGATCGAGTTCCACGGCTCGCCGACACAGATGCCGTCCACTTCGCTCGCCGCTAGCGCATCGGCGGCAAAGGGAGGGCTGGTGACAACGATCTCTACGTCGAGATCGGGGCGGATGCCGACGCCTGCAAGCCAGTAGCGCAGCATATAATTGTGACTCGAATAGCGGTGTACGACGCCGAAGCGCAGCCGTTTGCCCGCCGCGATCCGCGCCTCGGCAACGTGCTTCAGGGCCGCGCCGATCAGGATCGGGTCGCCAAGTCCGTCGGCGAGGCCGACCTCCGACGCAAGCTTCGCCGAAAAGGTGACCGCATTGCCGTTGAGCCCGAGCACGAAGGGTACCGCGAGCGGGACCGCCGGACGGTCACGTCCCAGCGTCGTCGCGATCGCGAGCGGAGCGATCATGTGCGCCGCATCGGTATGACCGTAGAGCAGACGGTCGCGGACTGTAGCCCATGTCATGTCGCGAATCAGTTCGAGCTTGAGGCCCTCCGTTTCCGCAAATCCCAGCTCGTGAGCGAGGATCGGCAGCGCGGCATCGACGAGCGGCAAGAATCCGATACGGATACGCTCGATGGTCATTCCATGTCTCCCATCAGCGCTTCGCTGGTCACGATCGCCTCCGCGATTTCCGAGATGCGACGGTTAGTGCGCATCGCCTGGCCGCGGAGCAACGCATAGGCTTCGGGCTCGTCGATCTGGCGCCGCTTCATCAGGATCGCCTTGGCCCTGTCGATCACCGCGCGCTCGGCCAGTGCGTTCTTGGCATCGTCCAGCTCGCGTTGTAGCGACGAAAAGGCTTGGAAACGTCGCACCGCCAGGTCGAGCACGGGCTTGATACGCTGCTGCGAAAGACCGTCGACGACATAAGCGGAAACTCCCGCGTCGATCGCAGCAAATGTGGACTCCGTATCGCTTTGATCGACGAACATCGCAATCGGCCGCGAAAGCGCGCGCGACATGGCGAAGAAATCTTCGAGCAGGTCGCGACTTGGATTTTCAAGGTTGATCAGGACGACCTCGGGGGTCGCCGCCTCGATCTGCGCGACCAGAGGACCGGCGGGATCGATCAGCACGAGATCATCGAGGCCAGCCTCGCGCAGGCCGTCGGAGATGATGGCGGCGCGCGTCTTGCTTGTGTCGATGATCGCGATCCTCATGATCGCGCCTTTACGCTGCAGCGCACAAATCTGCTAGCTGGTTTCTTATTTGTGTATGTTTCAGGCTGGCGGATGACGGCTTCTTGAAATTATCGTCCGAAAGCTGACAGTCTCCAACCGGTCAGCATCTGTTTTGAACAAGCTAATCCGCGCATCAATCAAGCGCGCCTTTGGTTTGGACCCTTTCAGGCGCCTCACCTAGAAATCGCATCAACCTGGTCGCGTTTGGCGGCCGTTGGCGGTAATCGCAAAGGAGAGGCTTGATGGATCCGGTGGCAATGGGGCGGAAGTTGGGCGAGGGTTTGCTTTCCTTTCCCGTGACGCATTTCGATGCAAACGGTGCATTTGACGAAGCTCCCTATCGCGAACATTGCGCCTGGATGCTGGATCATGAACTTGCTGGCCTGTTTGCGGCGGGCGGTACCGGCGAGTTTTTCTCGCTGACGCCGACCGAGGTCGTGGACGTCGTTCGTGCCGCCGTTGCCGAAGGGAAGGGCAAGGTGCCCGTCATTTCAGGCTGCGGCTATGGTACGGCTATCGCGGTCGAGATCGCACGCGGCGCTGAAAAGGCGGGGGCCGATGGTCTGCTGCTGCTGCCACCCTATCTGGTCGGATCGAAGCAGGAAGGGCTCGCGGCCCACATCGAGGCGGTGTGCAAGGCCACCGGGCTGGGCGTCATCGTTTATAACCGCGACAATGCGATCCTCGACGATGAGACGCTGGCGGGCCTTTGCGATCGCAACCCCAACCTGGTCGGTTTCAAGGATGGCGTCGGCGATATCGAACTGATGACACGCGTCTATGCCCGCATGGGAGACCGCCTGACCTACATTGGCGGACTTCCGACCGCCGAGACCTTTGCGACGCCCTACCTCACCATGGGCGTGACCACATATTCGTCGGCGATCTTCAATTTCATGCCCGAATGGGCGCTCGACTTTTACAAGTCGGTGCGCGCGGGCGATCAGACCGAGGTCATGAATCAGCTTCGGCAGTTCGTGCTGCCCTATATCGCGCTTCGTAACCGTGGCCGCGGCTATGCCGTGTCGATCGTCAAAGCGGGCTGCCGCGTCGTCGGACGCGATGCCGGGCCGGTGCGCTCGCCACTTACCGACCTCAGCGCCGCCGAAGAGCAGGAGCTGCGCGCGCTGATCGAGCGCGCTTCGCCAAAGGCTCTTTCAGCGGCGGCTTGACCGGATTAGGCTGGGCCATGTTCGAACTCAGCCAACTTCGCTGCTTCGTCGCCGCTGCCGAGGAACTCCACTTCGGCCGCGCGGCACAGCGGCTCAATATGACCCAGTCGCCACTCAGCCGGCAGATCCAGCTGCTTGAGCGAATCCTCGACGTGACATTGCTCGAGAGAACCAGCCGCAATGTCTCGTTGACGCCTGCGGGGCGCGTGTTTCTGATCGAGGCGCGGCGGATCGTGCGCCTGGCAGAAAGTGCCTCGCTGTCGGCGCGCCGCGTCGCGAAGGGCGATGCTGGCAAGGTCGGTATCGGTTTCACCGCCGTGTCGGGCTATACGCTGGTTCCGCGTATCGTGACGCAGGCGCGCGCCACTCTGCCCAATATCGAACTCGAACTGCGCGAGATGGTGACCAGCGACCAGACCGATGCGCTGCTGACCGGCCTTATCGACATCGGTTTCGTCCGCCCGCCCGTTGAACGCGGCGAGTTCAACTCGATCCTCGCGCTCAGCGAACCGCTCGTCGTCGCGCTGCCGCTCGGCGATCCGCGGCAGGCGCAATCGGTGCTCGAACCTGCCGACCTCGATGACAAGCCGCTGATCATGTATTCGCGGCAGGGCGCAGGCTATTTTCATGACCTGCTGGCGCGTATCTTCGACGAGGCAGGCGTGTCGCCGCACTATGTCCAGCATGTGACGCAAATCCATTCGATGCTGGGGCTGGTACGCGCGGGGCTGGCCGCTGCGGTGGTCCCGCGCTCTTCGATGGGGCTGCATCCCGACGACGTGCAGTTCCGCGAGCTGACCACAACGCCTGAGCAGCCGGTCGAACTTTACATGGCTTGGCGCCGCGACAACGCCAATCCGGCGACCGAACCGATGCGACGCCTGTGCATGGAGGTCATGGCCGCGTGATCGCCCGCCGCCAACTGATGGCGGGTGCGGGGGCGGCGATGCTGCTGCCGCCGGCAGCGTGGGCCAAGGGAGGCGGCGACCCGGTTGCGATGACGCGCTACGGCCGCGTGCGGGGCCTTCGCGAGGCGGGTGTGCTGGCGTTTCGCGGTGTCCGCTACGGCGCCGACACCGCGCCGCGCCGTTTCGAACGCGCACTCGCACCGACGCCTTGGCGGGGCATTGCCGACGCGACGGTCTATGGTGCGGCGGCGCCGCAGACCAAGGCCAGCGAGCGCATCAGCGAGGACTGCCTGTTCCTCAACATATGGACTCCGGCGCTCGACGGCGCACGGCGGCCGGTGATGGTTTATCTGCACGGCGGAGCGCACGCACATGGGTCGGGGTCGGATCCGCTCTATGACGGCAGCAATCTCGTCCGGCGCGGCGATGTCGTCGTGGTGACGCTCAACCACCGGCTCGCGGCGTTGGGCTACGCCTATCTGGCCCGGCTCGGCGGGCCGGCGGAGTCGGGCAATGTCGGCAATCTCGACATCATTTTCGCGCTGCAATGGATCCGCGACAATATCGCCGGCTTCGGCGGCGACCCGGGCCGCGTGATGATCTTTGGCCAGTCGGGCGGCGGCGCGAAAGTCGTGACGCTGATGGCGATGGAAGAGGCGCGACCACTGTTCCACAGCGCCGCGACCATGAGCGGTCAGCATGTGACCGCGGCCGGTCCCAATCACGCGACCGAGCGTGCGAAGGCGTGGATGGCAAAGGCCGGTGCGGCGTCGTTCGACGATTTGCGTACCTTGCCCGTCGAACGCCTGATCGAGGCGATGGGGATGGCCGATCCGCTTGAGGGGAAGGGCGAAATAAGCTTCACCTCAACGCTCGACCATCATGTCCTGAAGCACCATCCCTTTTACCCCGGCGCTCCGCGTGAGGCGGCTTCGATCCCCCTTATCGTGGGCAATACCCATGACGAGACGGGGTTGTGGATCGCCGAAACGCTCAAGCGCGGCGACACCGACTGGGACAATCTGCCGACCCGGCTTGAGCGCGAGATCGTCAAGGATGTCGACCCGGTGTGGCTCGCCGAACGATATCGTGCGCTCTATCCCGATCGGACGCCGGGGCAGATATTGCTCGCGGCATCGACGGCGGCGCGGTCGTGGCCGGGGCATCTGATCCAGGCCGAGGAACGCGCGCGAATTGGCGCGCCGACGTGGATGTATCAGCTCGATTTTCCGTCGCCCGAGGCGGGCGGCGTGCTTGGCGCATTCCACACGCTCGACATCGGGCTGGTGTTCGACAATGTGCAGCTTGCCGAGGCGCGCACCGGGAACAGCCCGCAGGCGCGGACGCTGGCTGGCCAGATGGCCGATGCCTTCGTTCGGCTTGCGCGGAGCGGCGATCCCAATGGCGGCTCGCTGCCCCTCTGGCCGCATTATGACCTGGACGCGCGGGCGACGATGATCTTCGACCGCGAGGTTCGGGTCGAGAATGACCCGCGCCGCGCCGAGCGCGAATTGCTGTCGGTCGCGCCCTATATCAAGCCGGGCGGCTGAAGCCTCAGCGATCCCAGGGAAAGGCCAGGGTGGGCCGATTGGCGTAACGCGTCATCGCAAGTTTGAGCTGCGTTCCGCATCCCGGTTCGAGCCATAACGCAAAATCGCGACCGCCGACATGCTGCTTGCCGCCGTCCCATTCCACCGTGTCGATGCGATGTTCGGCGTAGGTGCCGCCCTGTATGATCAGGTTCCGCGGCGCGGCGCCGATGTTGATCAACGTCACCTCGGTCTGCGTGTCGCCGAGGCTGTGGACGAGCGCCGCCACATCGTCGGGGACGCCCGCACGCCGCCGGTCGGCGTCGAAATAGCGCAGGCGACAATGGAGCGGTACGCCCCCCTGCGGTGCGGTCGTCGGCGACCATGGCGGCCGGGCGATATGGAGGCCGCCCGTCATCGTCTGGATCAGCGCTTTCGCGGCCGCCGGGTTAATCCCGAGCGTCCAGTCCGCGAGCCGCTCGTCGGGCGCGGTCTTGTCGGCTTCGGCGATCGCGACGCGCTTTGCGACATGATCGAGATCGGCTTGCAGCGCCTGTTCGGGATAGGCCGCGTTCCGGCCTTCGAGGAAGTCGATCCACGGATGGCTGCCCGCTGCCTCGCGGTCGGCGGCTTCCTGCGTCGCGTACCAGATTTCGAAGCCGTTGGTGCGATAGGGGCCGGGCTTCCACCCGTACCAGCCGTCGGCATTATGCATCGTCGGCGCGGACATCACGCCATCGACCAATTTGCTTTGTTCGTTGATCCGCACGTTCATCTCGCGCCACAGGCGGAGATAGTCGCGATCGCCCGAGAGCAGCAGGGCGTTGAAGAATGTCGTGATCGACCGCGGCACACGGTTGCGATTTTCGCGCTCGCCGGTTTGCGGAACGACGGGCGAGAAACCCCAACCATAAACACCCTGCCACCAGTCGGCACCGACGCTTCCATCGGCGGCAACGCGGCTCGGCAATATGCCGTTATTGGCGCGGGCGCGCTCGGCCCAGGCCGTCAGATAGTCGAGCGCCCAGCGCCGAAACCGGTCACCGGCGCCGAGCGCATAGGCATTGAGGCCAAGTGTCGTGGCTTGCAGGTTCAGCGGATTGTCGCCGGCGACATCGCCATATTCGGCATAATGCGCCAGGAATTGCGCGTAATCATCCTCGCCATGTTCCAGGTGGAAACGCTCGGCGTCGAAGGGATCGCCCGCCCAGTCGAGCGCCGAGACCGCGCCGGGCGCCGGGCCGCGGCTGCCATTCATCAGGCTGCGCATGACGCGGTGGCGCGGGTCGTAATTGGCGACGCTGCGGTCGCGTCCCGTGTACAGATCGGCGAAACGGCGCGTGCGGTCGAACAGCTTGCGGTCGCGCGGCGCGCTCATGCCCATGACGTTGAAGGTCGTCAGCCCCTCGGCATTATGCTGCCAGTCCATCCGGACGGGGAATTCGCGATAATACATGCCCTGGCGTGCGATTGCGACGTCGACGGTCTTTGCGGCGGTATATTGGCGGATATGCCCGTCCCAGAAACGCTGCGAGAGGCTGAGCAGCTTGTCGGAGCCGCCGAGCGCGTGGAGCGTTACCCAGTCGTTCGTCGCCTCGGCAGCATCGTCGGGGCCGTCGTTGGCGCCCCAGCGTGCAAAGATTTTCAGCGCGTCGTTTGCATCGACATATTTCGCGTAGAACGCCTCGCATGCCTCGGCATTCGCCTTGAGCAGGCGGCGCTGCAACCTCGCCCAGCCGGGCGCCGCCATCGGCGTCGCAATCCGCACCGCACGGGCCGGCCCATTGGCGAGCGCTTTCGGCGCCGCGAGAAGAGCGCCGCTCGCTACAAGGAACGTCCGGCGCGAAAATGTCATACGGTCAGTTCCAGGCGGCGGATCGGACCGACGATCCAGACATAGGCGACGATCGTCAGCAGGCAGTGGATCGCGACGAAGGCGAGCGCGAGGTCGAATGAGCCGGTCGCCGCGACGATATAGCCGACGACGATCGGCGTCACGATCCCGGCAATGTTACCGAACATGTTGAACACGCCTCCCGACAGACCGGCGAGCTGTTTCGGCGCGACATCGGCCATCACCGCCCAGCCCAGTGAGGCCACACCTTTGCCGAAGAACGCTATCGCCATCAACGTGATGACCAGCCATTCCTGCTCGGCCCACACGCAGGCTAGAATTGCGGTGGCGAGCAGCATCCCGATGACGAGCGGCGTCTTGCGCGCCTTGTCGAGGTTGCCGCTGGTCTTGAGGATGCGGTCTGAAATTACCCCGCCTGCGAGCCCGCCGATGAAGCCGCATGCCGCCGGCAACGCCGCGGCGAACCCTGCCTCCATAATGTTGAGGCCGCGTTCCTTGACCAGATAGATAGGGAACCAGGTGACGAAGAAATAGGTCAGCACATTGATGCAATATTGGCCGAGATAGATTCCCAGCATCATCCGGTTCGATAGCAGCAGCCGGAAATTGGGCCATGAGAAGGCCGGTGCCGTCTTGCTGCGATCTTCCATCGAAACCTGTCCGCCGCCCTCGCGGATATGATCGAGTTCGGCCTTGTTGACGCGCGGATGCTGTTCGGGGCCATGAATCTGGCTGACGAAAAGCAGCGCCGCCAGAATGCCGAGCGCACCCATCGTCCAGAATACCGAGCGCCATCCATGTTCGTGGACGAGCCACCCCATCAGCGGCGCAAAGGCGACGAGCGAGAAATATTGGGCGCTGTTGAAGATCGCCGAAGCGGTGCCGCGTTCGGCGCCGGGGAACCATGCGGCGACCAGCCGCGCATTGCCGGGGAAGGACGGTGCTTCGGCAAGGCCGACGAGGAAGCGCAGCAGGAAGAGCGTCGTGACGGCGGCGAGGCCGGGGATAAAGCCGACGAACCCCTGTGCCGCGGTGAACAGCGACCAGATGAGGATGGCCGAGGCGTAAACGCGCTTCGTACCGAACTTGTCGAGCAGTGCACCGCCTGGAATTTGCGCCAGCGCATAGGCCCATGCGAATGCCGAGAGAATATAGCCGGTCTGGATCGGGCTCAGCGCGAGTTCGCGCGATGCCTCTTCGCCCGCGATCGAAAATGTTGCGCGATCGGCATAGTTGATCGTCGTGATGACAAAGATCAGCGCGATGATCCAATAGCGCGTTCTCGTCGGCTTTTCGGCGTCCTGGATCATGATCCTCTCCCTGATGACCGGAAGCACTCGCGGCTTTTACGGTGGAGTGACGCTAGCGACTGCAGCTTCGCCGGTCCAAGCTGAAAGTTGGAACGATCCAGCCAAGTCATGGCTCGATCATTGCCGCAAAGTGCGCTTTGCAGCCAATCGGTGCGCGATCGGCAATGATCAATGCTTGATTGAGGTTGGCTTTATGGGGGCTTCTGGCGTTAGCCGTTGGACATTCAAACCGTACGACTTGCCGCACGACGGCAAGCAGGAGAGGGGATTACCGATGGCAACTTCCGCAATGAGCAACATCAAGATCGGCCTTTTCGCAGGGGCGGCATCCTTGGCGCTCGTCCATCCGGGCGTGGCACAGGCACAGGATGCGGCCGCTCCCGAGCAGGCCGAATCGGCCGGTACTGCGGAAGCTGCCCCCGAAGGCGCCGGCGAGGAAATCATCGTCACGGGCTTTCGCCAGAGCCTCACCAGCGCGCTCAATATGAAGCGCAACGAAACGGCCTCGATCGACGCGATCAAGGCCGAGGATATCGCCGAATTTCCCGATCTCAACCTAGCCGAGTCGCTTCAGCGCATTCCGGGCGTCGCGATCAGCCGCGTGAACGGCGAAGGCCGCAACATCTCGGTCCGCGGCCTTGGCCCCGAATATACGCGCGTGCGCATCAACGGCATGGAAGCGATCGGCACGAGTGGCGGCACCGACAATTCGGGCGGGGTCAATCGCGGCCGCGGTTTCGACTTCAACATCTTCTCGTCGGACCTGTTCAACAGCCTTGCGGTCCGCAAGACGGCGAGCGCGGAGGTCGAAGAGGGCTCGCTCGGCGCCACCGTCGATCTGCAGGTCGCGCGCCCGTTCGACTTCAAGAAATCCACCGCGGTGCTTTCGGTCCAGGGAAGCTATAATGATCTCGCCCGCAAGCTGACCCCCCGCTTCTCGGGGCTCGTTACCGTCTCGAACCCCGACGAAACCTTCGGCGTGCTTGTCTCGCTCGCTTATGAAGAGCGCCGGATCCGCGAAGAGGGCGCGAATATCACGCGTTGGACCTATGGCGGTTTCAACGGCGGTTTCAGCCCGCAGTCGACGCTGCAGGGGTACACGCCGGCGCAGATCAACAACGGCACCAACCTCGACACGGCGCTGTTCCATCCGCGCATCCCAGGTCTCGTCAGCTATGACATCAACCAAAAGCGGCTTGGCGCTGCGGTATCGGTGCAGTTCCGCCCGTCGGACAGCACGCTGATCTCGATCGACGGCCTTTATTCGCGTCTCGACGGCACCCGCGCTGAAAGCCAGTTTCAGGCGATCAGCTTCAGCCGGTCGGGCACCGGAAAGCCGCAGACGATCATCCGCTCGGGCGTCGTCGACGCGAACAACAACATCATCAGTGGCACGTTCGACAATGTCGATCTGCGCACCCAATCGCGCTACGATGTCCTCAAGACCGACTTCCACCAGCTCACCGCCAACCTCGAGCAGGAATTCGGCGACAAGCTGAAGTTCACCGGCCTTGTCGGTCATTCGAAATCGGCGTTCCGCAACCCGGTGCAGACGACGGTCACGATCGACGCGGCGAACACCAATGGTTTCTTCTATGATTTCTCGACGCGTTTCCCGACGATCAGGCCGGGCGTCGACGTCGCCAACCCCGCGACCTTCGCCTTCACCAACGGCACGTCCGAAGTCCGCATCCGTCCGCAGACGGTCGACAACAGCTTCACTACGGCAAAGGGTGCGCTGGCGTGGGAGGCGAGCGATGTCATCACGTTGAAGGCCGGTGTCGACTGGCGCCGCTTCACCTATGACTCGACCGAACGCCGACGCTTGCAGGGCGAGACGGTCGTTACGACGCTGACCCCTGCGCAGCTCGCGCCGCTGACGAGCGTCTATTCAGGGTTCGGCCGCGGGCTCAATCTGCCCGATGGCACGATCACCAGTTGGGTCGTCCCCAACCTCGACGCGTTCCTCGCGGCCCTCAATACGCCGACGAACCCGACCTACGCGACTGGCGGCATCGAAAATGCCACGGCGCGCGGTTCGTTCATCACGGTGGAGGAGAAAGACCTCGGCGCGTGGGGCATGGCTGAATTCAACCTGGAGAGCGCGGGTCTCCCGCTGCGCGGCGACATTGGCGTACGCTATGTCGACACCAAGCAAAACTCGACCGGCTATGCGAGCCAGGGAGCGGCAATCAACCTGGTCGAAGCGAACCGATCCTACGGCCGCTGGCTGCCGTCGGCCAACCTCGTCTTCGACGTGACCGATAATCTGCTCGTGCGGGTCGCGGCGGCGAAGACGATGTCGCGCGCAGGAATCGCCTCGATTACGCCGGGCGGCAATCTCAACGTGTCCGGTGGCAACCGCACCTTCAGCTCGGGCAACCCCGACCTCAAGCCGACCGAGTCCGACAATCTCGACCTTAGCGTCGAATGGTATCCGACGCCTGGCGCCATCTATGCCGTCTCGGGCTTCTACAAGAATATCGGGACTTTCGTTCAGTCGCTCAGCACCTCGGTGCCCTTCGCCGACCTCGGCCTTCCGGCATCGCTGCTGACCGGCACCACGGCGTCGCCGACCGACATCTTCATCGTCAGCCAGCCGGTCAATTCCAGCGGCGGCAAGCTGAAGGGTTTCGAAGTCAATGTGCAGCAGCCCTTCAATTTCTTCGATGGTTTCCTGTCGAACTTCGGTGTGCTGGCAAACTACACCTATGTCAGCTCGAATATCGAATATCTGACTTCGGCGAATGGCAGCACATCGGTGCGTGCGCCCCTGGTGGGCCTGTCGAAGCACGCCGCGAACGCGACGCTATATTATGAAGATTCGAAATTCTCGGTCCGTGGGTCGGCCTCCTATCGTTCGAAATATCTGACCGCGGTTCCGGGCACCGAAGGCAATGCGTGGAACGGCACGAACAGCACGTTGAATTTCGACGCGCAGCTTTCCTATGCGATTAACGACCGGCTCAAGCTCAGCCTCGAAATGATCAATCTGACCGACGAGAAAAATGATCAATATGTGGACGAGACGAACCGCCTGAGCGTGCTCACCCACAGCGGCCGGCAGTTCAACTTCGGCCTGCGTTTCAGCCTGTAACGGAAGGGAATGAGGGTGATCGACGGCAGCATATTGATCGGACGCGCGACGCGGCGGAGCAAAGAAAGCTTCCACGCCTATGATCCCGCGACCGGTGCCGTCGTCGGTCCCGCCTTTGGCATCGCAAGCGTGGCGGACGTTGCCGACGCCTGCGCGCTCGCCGCGGACGCCGCTGAGCCCTTCGGGTCGCTTACCCCCGCCGTCCGTGCCGATTTTCTCGATGCCGTGGCCGCTGCGATAACCGATATCGGCGATGTGCTGATCGAGACCGCGATGGCCGAAACCGGCCTGCCGCGTGCCCGCCTGGAGGGGGAGCGCGGCCGGACGACCAGCCAATTGCAATTGTTCGCTGCGGTTGTGCGGCAGGGCGATTGGCTCGACGCGACGCTCGACAGTGCGTTGCCCGACCGCGTTCCGCCGCGTCCGGCGCTGCGGCGAATGAACTTGCCGTTGGGGCCGGTCGCGGTCTTTGGCGCGTCGAACTTCCCGCTCGCCTTCTCGGTCGCTGGCGGTGACACGGCTTCGGCCTTTGCCGCCGGCTGTCCGGTCGTGGTCAAGGGGCACAGCGCGCATCCCGGCACGGGCGAACTGGTCGCGCGTGCGGTGCAAAAGGCGGTTGCAGACTGCGGTCTTCCCGAGGGCGTGTTCTCCTATCTGCCGGGCAAGTCGCACGCGCTGGGGTCGGCGCTGGTCGCCGATCCGCGGATCAAGGCGGTCGGCTTCACCGGATCGCGCGGCGGCGGACTCCACCTCGTCGAAATCGCGCGCAAGCGCAAAGAACCCATTCCCGTCTATGCCGAGATGAGCAGCGTAAACCCGGTAATCATCCTCCCGGGGGCACTTGCTGATCGCGGTATTGAACTGGCCGGCGCCTTTTCTTCCTCCCTTACACTCGGCGCCGGCCAATTTTGTACCAATCCCGGGACGATCGTCG
>Ga0055530_10000032_pt1 | contig 121590 bp, 114 predicted proteins | sample Araplavi_mTSA_r2_FD_55009 | JGI IMG/M metagenome (GOLD analysis project Ga0055530, IMG submission 55009) | Arabidopsis root microbial communities from North Carolina, USA - plate scrape MF_Cvi_mTSA_r2 | ecosystem: Host-associated > Plants > Roots > Endosphere | place: USA: North Carolina... | reverse complement strand
TATGGTAGGCTTGGCTTATCCCCTTCATCTGCGACAGGAACCACAGACGTTGCTGGGCGAACGAAAGCGGCAGACGCCCTTCTCGTGACACCGGCGCGATCACGCCAGCAAAGGGACGCGAGCGCTTGCCAAGCTTGGCGATCTGCGCGGGCGTTAGCTGCGAGAACCGGCTTTGATATGACATCTAGTCTCGCCCTTTGGCCCGATCTGATGGCCTTACAGGTTGCCCGCAGCCGCACAGCCTGCGGGCAACTATCAGAGAAACGAAGCGCGTTGAAGGCGACCGCCGTATCTTAGATCGCGGAACGGTATAGTCCTGCGCGGACAAGCGCCGCGCCACAGGCCACGTGATGCTGCAGGCTCATCCACCGGCCAACAAAGACATGGGGCGCGATCCTGGCCTCCAAGATCGGCGATAGGAGCTGCGCGGAAAAACTTCCCGCCCTGCCGCACGGGCGGCACGTGACGTCAATCTTGACCGCGTTGAAGTCCAAGAATGTTTGGAGGGAAGGATAGACACATTTGTAGAAGGCCTCTTTGGCCGAAAAGATAATCTTCGCCAGATCGGTACTCGAGCGCCAGGACGCGATGGCCGCGATCTCGGCCGGCAAGCAGACGAGCGGGATCAGATCCTGGTCGAACGGATCCGCCGCCTCGATATCCAATCCTAGATCAATCAGGGCCGCATCATTGGCTACGGCGGCCGCGCAGAGTTCGTCTGTGTGAGAAATGCTTCCGACGACACCCGCAGGCCAGTCAGGCCGACCATCCGGCAAGCGTGGCAACGCCACGGCTGGCAAGCCCAATCCCTGCATCGCCGCGCGAGCCGCCGAACGTCCCGCGACGAATTCAGTTCGCCGTTTTGGGCTGGCGAAACGAACGGCCGCCACCTCGTCGGCCCACAACCCGTCGTGATGGGAACCAATCGCGACACAGCCGATCCCGACGGCTGGAGGAAATAGCGTCCTCAAGTGCGCGGCGGTCCTAACCTCCTCAGGCAAAATCGCCGCCATCCAGGTCAGCTTCCGGGATCACGCCCGCGTCGGTCAGCAACCCCTCGACGATATTCAGCAGGACCTGCTCTACGCGCCGACGGCATGCGGATGCATCGCCAAGGACCTCATTTTCGCTGAACACGACAACGCGTATCCCCGCCGAGACCAACACATTTTCCCGCTGAAGCTTGGCCGCAATGCGCTCGCCCGGCCGGTAGTCGTCGATCAACACCACCATTTGGGCGACATGCCCAAAATATCTCGCCTCAAAGGCGAAATCGACCACGACATTTCGGAAGATTTCGGGAAGAAAAGCCAGCGATGTCGCGGCGCCAATTGTCGGTCGCAGAGCCCATTCAGGCGTGAATATAACCTCGTTGTAGCCATCCGTGGCCGTCATCAGATGAGCCAGAAGCAGCGCCTGGGCGGGACTGTGGTTACCCGGCAGCACTTCCCTGAACGTTTCTGCGAGCGCGCGTCTAAGGTCCTCCGCGTGTTCCGCAAACCGAGCATCGGCCTGCCGTTCCGCTTCCAACTGATCCATTTCCTCCCCTTTACTGAATCTGCGGCGGGGGCGCGCCGTCAATCGGTGTATCCGGGATCGCGCCTTCGTCGGTTTCCTCGGGACTGAGGGTCGGCAGCGGCGTCGGCTGCTCGATGCGAGCGCGGATTTCCGGGTCTTTCAGCAGGGCGACGCGCATCACCTCGCGCGCTCTCGGCGCGGCGGCGCTGGAGCCAAACAGACCGCCGTGCTCGACCAGCACTGACATGGCGTAGCGCGGCTTGTCGTACGGCGCGAAGGCGATGAACAGGTTGTGGTCCTTCAGCCGCCAGGGGATGCCCTGGTTGCTGCGTGAGCCCGTCTGGGAATACTGGCGCACCTGAGCCGTGCCGGTCTTGCCGGCCATCAGCACGTCGCCCAGGCCTAGCTGGCTCTGCTTGTAGGCGCCGCCGGTCGGATCGTTGGCCACCGCCGCCATGCCCTCGCGCACGATCGCCAAGTGCTCAGCCGGAATCGGCAGGTCGGGCACAGCGTCACCGTGCGGCTGATCGATCCCGCCGATCGACTTGACCAGACGGGGGTTCAGCGCCCGCTTGCCGTTGGCCAGGCGGGCGCACATCACCGCCAGCTGCAGGGCGTTGACGTTGATATAGCCCTGGCCGATCCCGTACGGCACGGAGTCGCCGGGATGCCAGACGGGGTCGCGCTTGAAGGCTTTCCTCTTCCATTCGCGCGAGCCGACCAGGCCCTTGCGCTGGCCCGGGATCCCCAGGTCGAAGGCCTGGCCAAAGCCCATGGCGGTCGCCGTCGTGTGGATCGGATCCGGCCCGATACGCAGCGCCATCTGGTAGAAGTAGACGTCGCAGGAGTTCTTGATGGCGTCGTGCATATTCTGCACGCCGTGCCCGCCCTTCTTGTGGCAGTGCCAGGTGCGGCCGCCGAAATACCAGCCGCCGGTGCAGACCACCCGCTCCGTCGGATCCACCCCCGCGCTCAGCGCGGCCAGCGCCACGGTCGGCTTGAAGGTCGAGCCCGGCGGATAGGTGCCGGTCATGGTCTTGTCCAGCAGCGGCTTGCGCTCGTACTCGGCCAGGGCCTTGTACTCGGGACCCGACAACCCCTTCACCAACCGATTGGCGTCGAAGCTGGGGGCCGAGGCCATGCACAGCAGGTCACCGGTCTGGCAGTCGACCATCACGATCGCGCCGCTCTCCTCGCCCATCACTTCGAGCGCGCGGTTCTGGATGTCGGCATCCAGGGTTAGGCGAATCTCCTTGCCCGGCGTCGCGGCGATGTCGCCAGCGGGATCCAGTCGCACGACGCGGCCCTGGGCGTCGACCTCGGCCTTGGTGGCGCCGGCCCGGCCGCGCAAATCCCGATCGAAGGCCTTCTCGACGCCCTGCTTGCCGATCCGGAAGCCGGGGTTATGTAGCAGAACCTGGTCCTGGGTGCTGTCGCCTTCGGCCGCCTTCAGATCCCGATCCGAGGCCTTGGCGACATAGCCGATCACGTGGGCGAAGGCCCCGCCGAACGGATAGACCCGCACCTCGCCCATGTCGGCGGTGACGCTGGGCAGTTCGGGCGCGCGGATATTAATGCGCGAGAACTCCTCCCAGGAGAGGTCCTCCATCACCACGACCGGCGCCTTGCGCGGGGCGCGGGCTAGTTCCTTGAGCACGCGGGCGCGGCGGGCGCCATCGATCGGGACCAGCTTGGAGAGGTCGTCCATGACGGCCTCGGCGTCCAGGTCCTTGTCCTTGTTGATCATCAGCCGGAAGTTCGGCCGGTTCGAGGCCAGGGACACGCCGTTGCGGTCCAGGATCAGGCCGCGCGGCGGCGGCACCAGCCGGTAGTTGAACTGGTTGCCGGCCGAGAGCTTCTGGTAGCGCTGGGCCTCGACCAGCTGCAGCTGGGCCAGCCGGCCGCCCAGGGCCAAGAGCCCCGCGCCCGTCAGACCGCCCAGCAGGAACGCGCGCCGGTGGAAGACCCCCTGACGTTCGTTGACCTCGAAGAAGAAGATGGACGGTTCGCTCATAGTTTTGGATTTTCACACGACGCCCTGGGGCGTGCGCATACATCATTCTAGAGAAACGCGTCAGCCCCAAGCCTTAGCCGAGCCTCCACTTTCGAAGAATCTTCCACGTCCTCCAGCTGTGTGTCACGAGACGCCATACGACTCAGAATCTCGCGAGGCGGCCCCTCCTCCGCTATCCGGCCGCGCTGCATGACAATGACGCGATCCATATCCTCGACCATGCTCAGGCGATGGGTGACGACAATCGCGGTTTTGCGGAAAAGCAAGACCTTAAGCGCCGCGCGGACAGCGTACTCCGTCTTGGCGTCGAGAGCCGACGTCGCCTCGTCCAGAATGACAAGGGGTGCGTCTTGCAGGATGGCCCGGGCGATCGCGATTCGTTGGCGTTCTCCTCCCGAAAGCCGCGCCCCGCGATCCCCGACGATCGTGTTGTAACCCTCAGGAAGGCGACGAATGAACTGATCGGCCTGCGCTTTCTCGGCTGCCGACACGATCTGCTCCGGTGACGCGTCGCGCCGGCTATAGGCAATATTCTCAAAGATGGTCCGATTGAAAAGTATAGGCTCCTGAGGAACCACGGCGATCAGCTTGCGAAGGTCTTCAGGCGAGAATTCGGAAATGTCGCGTCCGCAAATCCGGATTCCTCCTTGGCGGGCCCGATAAAATCCCTGGATCAGGTCAACCATCGTGGACTTCCCCGACCCAGACTCGCCGATGACGCCAATCTTTTCGCCCGCGGCGATATCGAGGCTGAAGTCCTTGAACAGCGAGACGCCTTTGGCGTGAGCAAATTCCACGCCCTCCAGCTCAACAGAAATCGAGGCCGTCTCCGGAAGCCCGCCTTCCACGGGCGTTGACTCTGCTGGCGCGTCACTCTGCAAAAGGTCGATCAGGTCCGCGGCCTCGGCCATTCCATCGCGCAAACTGCGACCGATCGGTTCAAAGGCGCGCACCCGGCCAGCGAGAACCAGGCACGAGGTGATCGCGAACGCGACGTCGCCGGAGGAAGCGCGATCATGGCTTCCGGCCAAAAGCGCCAGGCCGATCACGCCAACCTGCAGGAGAAACAGGAGCATGAACTGCCCGGCTGCAAACTGATCGTTGCGGATCCATGATGCCACCATCGCGGACGTCCATTGCTGGACCACTTTCCGAAGACGCTCAAACTCGTAGGCTTCTCCAGCGTTCTGTTTGACGGTCATCACGGCCGAGAGTACGTCGCCGATCTCGGCATTCACCTGCGTATCCTTGGCCATCGCAGCTTGATACAGAGGCCGAACCAGACGATCGGCCAGCAAGCCGTTGTAGACGGCGAATACGACGACGAGCGCGAGCGCGAAAAGTCCGACGGCCTGTGATCGTAGAAAAAGCGAAAAGACGATGCCGGCGACCACCAACATTGTGGGGATGAACGTCAGCAGCAGCGCGTGAGACAGGCGCAAAACCCCCCATACGCCCCGGGATATGATGCGGGAGGGCAAGGCTGCGGAATGCGCCTTGTGCCATTCCACCGGCCTGCGCTGATAGTGGTCGAAGGCGCTAAGGGTCAACTGGCCCATGGTTCGCATGTCAAAGCGATTTGAGAAGCGCTCCGATGCGTAGCGCAATGCATAGCCCAGAAAAAGAAAGAGGCCGAATCCGGCAAACGTCGCGATGATCGCCAACTGCGATGCGTCCCCACCCTGACGCCGCAATAATGCGGTCATCAGCCACGGCGAGACCGCCTCACAAAGACTCGCCGCCAAAACGCAGCCTAATATCGTGAAAAAACGCCACTTCTGGGCCAGCCACTGGCGCACAACAAAGCGGAATGTCGGCCACATCAGCGCCTTGGGCATAATTTTCCCCGACCGTCCCGAGGCGTAGCCCCGAGGCTCAAGCTAGTTACTCGCGCGCCCGCGCCCTACGTCGATGCGCAAGGCATGCACGCCTGCCACTGCTAGACTCAAGGTCCGATAAGTCAATTGACTCGCCCAAAGCGCGCGCTAGCTCTAACCTAAAGATCGGTCCGCGCTTCGGAGCCATGCTTCGGCTCCAAGTCCGTATACGGGGCTCCAACCTCGCCGGCTTCGGCACGATTGAGCACCTTGTCCTCGTAGGCGCGCGCGACATTCACACGCACGCCGCGATAGCGGATCCCGTCTAGGATTCTCGTGCAGACCATGCCGCTGCTCGGCGTGCTGACAGCGCAATAGGTGTTGGCGCTCAGCATGATCAGGCCCGGCAGCAGGCTCTCTTCGCCCTTGCCTGCCGCAGCCTTGGCGTTGATGTCGAGCAGGTGGTCGATGTCGTCGAGGGTCATGCGCCGGCATAGGACGATTCAGCCAAGCGAATGCCGCCGGGCCTTGAAAGCGTCACAGGAACCGGCGGATCATCCCCAGCCATCTTCATGGAGGGATCCCATGCGCAAGACCATCGCCCTGGCCGCCACGCTCGCCTTGGCTCTATCGGCCGCCAGCGCCAGCCTGGCCGCCGCGCCCTGCCGCGACGCCAAGGGCAAGTTCATCAAGTGCCCGGCCGCCGCCGCGCCGGCCAAGCCGACCAAGTGCAAGGACGCCAAGGGCAAGTTCGCCAAGTGCGGGACGCCCGGCGCCAAGCCCGTCTAGCCGCGGCTTCTTCAGCGCGCCTGGGCTTGGCTTGCCCAGGCGCCGCGGCCCGCGGCGCGCGCTTGGCCTTCAGCCTTGGCGTAGAGGCCCTTGCTGTAGCGGCGGTATTCGGTCGCGTAGCCGGAGCGGATGACCGCGGCGTTCACGTCCGGGCTCACGCTGGACCAGCACTTTCCGACAAAACGCCCGTAACGGTCGCGATCGACGAAGCGGCACCCGACGCGGCCGCGGGTCAGCCGGACCAGTTCGTCGCGCGCCTCGTAGGCGAACGGCTCGGCGGCCACCTGGCCACGGCGAACTTCCGGCGCATCGACCCCGAACAGCCGGACGCGCTCGGCGCCGCAACGCAGAGTGTCACCGTCGTGAACCTTTGGGTCGGCGCAGGCGATCAGGCTGATGGCCGTGGCGGCCAGAATGAGAAACGACATGGCGTGCGGTTTAGCCGAGTCGGATCGCGCTCGCAGCGCCCGCGCCTCTCAGCCATGCACGAAGCTGGGATCCTCGGGGCCAGTTACTACCGAGGCGCCACCCGGCCGCTGCCCAGACCCTTCGCGCGCCAACGCCCACGGCCCAAAGAACGCGCCGCATGCTTGCCGAGCGCGACGCCGAGAACTGGCCAGCGCCGGCTTCGTGGCGCGAGGCGAAATCAGGGCCAAGCGCAGGCACGCCAAGCAAGCCGCCCTTAACCCCAAGACGACGGTGGATCGGTTTCCCAGGGGCGGACCCAGAGAAGCCCCACGGCCACGCCGATCGCGCCGGCAATCGCCATCAAAAAGTAGGTCGGGCGTGGGCCAACAAACCGCAGAATGGCGAGCACCGCCGCGGCGACGACCGCAGCGATGAAGCCAACGGCGACCAGGCCCATAACGAGCTTTTCACCGCGCGTGAGCGGCGCTTCACCGCCATCCGGCCATCTGTTCGCCATACCGCACGAGCCCTCCACGATGAAGACTGGCATAGCCGCGCCAAAGCGGGAAGCCGGGGCTTTGAGGTCCCGCGCCGTCAGCACCGCTCCGAAAATCGGTCGTAGGCGTCGATCCGACGGACCAGCAGATCGATCTCCCCGCCATAGATCTCCTGATGCAGGAACAGCAACTCGGCGTCCTTGTCGGCCTCGGCGACGTCGGCATACCAGCAGCGCGATGGCACGCTGTCATCGCCATTCCAGCGATAGCCGCGCGCCTTCAGCCGGTCCTTCATGGCGAACGGCGCGTTCTCGGCCCAGATCCGCCAGGTCGGCGTGCGGGCTTGCCGTAAAAGCGCCGCCAGGGCCGGCCCGCCGCGCCTGGGCAGGTCTGTGGCCAGAAGTTCGATGGCCGCGGCGCAGTCATTCACCGCCCGGTGGCGGTCATAGAAGAAGCCGGCCCCGGCCGCGAGCCAGGCTAGCTTTGTCCCTTCATGGCCCTCGGCCGCCCAGTCGACCTGGGTCATCGAGCAGGCCCAGGGCTTGGTGCGGAAAACCTCGCAGAACCGCTCCAGGAAACGTCGGTCGAAGGCGGCATTGTGAGCGACGACGAGCGCCGCCGGCGCGGCGACGGCGGCCACCGCATCCAGATCGATGGTCCTGCCCGCGACCATGGCGTCGTCGATACCGGTCAGGGCGGTGATCTCCGCCGAAATGGGCCTTGCGGGCTGGCGCAGCCCCTGGAAGGCCTCGCCGACCTCGTAGATGCGGCCGTCGAGCCCGTAACGGAACGGAACCATGGCCAGCTCGATGATCTCGTCGGTTCGCCAGTCCAGGCCCGTGGTCTCGACATCGACAAACAGGCCCGTGCGGGTCACGGCACCGTCCGGGACGGCCACGGGCGCCCGAGGCCTTAGCCGGTGCAGCACGCGGTAGTCGCCGCCCGCCTCCAGCGCCGCCGCCATCGCCTCGAGATCCACAGCCTCCTCAGCCATGCCCCCGCATATCACCCCGCGCGATTCCCGCCCGAGTCGATTGACTCTCAAATCGAGGCGGGAACAATAAGAGAACATTCGAGACAACCAACATGCCTTCCTCACCCTGGCCCGGCCGCGTCGCGTCGCCGGACAAGCCGCCGCGCGTCTATCGGCGCGCCGTCGAGAAACTGACCCGCCAGCGCGAGCGGTCCGGTGACCCTTCGACGCGCACCCTCTACTTCACCTTCCCCGGCGGGCGGCGCGCCTCGCGCAGCCAGGTGACCTTCGTCGCCCCCGAGAATGTGCCCGCGTTCGAAGGCGAGGAAGCCTGGTTTGAAATGGAACTGGTGGCCGGCAGGCCCTGGTCGTGGTGGCGCGCTGTCCGCCAGGTCGAGCCGCCGAAATGAGCCTGCAGCTCAGCCTCTTCGAGACGCCGCCCCCGGCCATGCCGGAAGGCTTCGGCTACCAGCCCGACCTGATCGGCGCGGGGGAGGAAGACGACCTGATGCGCCGGTTCGCCGACCTGGATTTCAAGCCCTACGAACACCTCGGCTACCTGGGAAACCGCCGGATCGCGAGCTTTGGCTGGCGACGCGACGACCGTGGCCACACGGTCGAGACTGGCGAGCCGATCCCCGACTTCCTGCATCCGCTGCTCAACAAGGTCGCGGCCTTTACCGGCCTGGCCCACGAGAGCTTCCGCCATGCCCTAGTCACCGAATACGCGCCAGGCGCTGGGATCGGCTGGCATCGAGACCGGCCGCCCACCTTGGCCATCGCCGGCGTCTCGCTGCTCTCGCCCTGCGCTTTCCGACTTCGGCGCAGGATCGGCGACAAATGGGACAGGGCCACCCTGCGGGCCGCGCCGCGCTCGGCCTATCTGATGTCCGGCCCCGCCCGCAGCGACTGGCAGCACAGCATCCCGCCGGTCGAGGCCCTGCGCTATTCGGTGACGTTCCGGACGGTCCGCCCCCCTGTCGCACGCTCCGGCCTCACGCCCTGAAATGACGAGGATAGACCGTGGCGGGCAAGGCCTGGCGCCGGCGCCGAAAGCGGACAGGCCCGTGGTCTGTTCGGGGTCGATCACGGACTCCTGAGAGTCTTACGGGGCATGGGCTCGAAGCGTTCGATCGACGCGAGAGCGTCCGCAAAACTGCGGTTTGTTCCGGTGAGAGAAATTGAGATGTCGCCGCCTGTCATGCTGCGACTTGCGCCAGCCAGCACCGCGGAGATGCCCCGCCCCGGGAAGCGCGCCCTGTCCCGCAGATGCAGAACGATCGTCTTCTGGCAGATCGTCACATCGGTGATTTCGGACCACGGGATCGTCTCTTCAGACCACTGGGCGCTTTGAACTCCCGCAGGCCCGATCCTCAGCTGTTCACGTCCGTCAAAGAGACGCCGGACCCACGCAAGCCCGCAGAGACCGAAGAAGACAACAGAAGACCAGCCTAGGGCGAGCGTGAAGCTGGGGGAGTGACGCTCCGAGGTCGGCGGCAAACCGAACGCGCCGAGCATCCAGAGGCCTAGCGCCACAAAGGCGCACGCACCGAGTATGAGCAGGGCGATCCGCCATCGAGACGGATGGGCGACGAAATCATCCATGAGCGACACCCAATCCCGGTTGAGATCAAAACGGCGAGGTTCGATTAGCTTATCTGCCCGCGCCCGGCATGACGCCCTACATGGACGTCCTGCCCTTGACGCCCAATATCATGGTCACCGTGACGATGGGGGATTTTGACGGTGACGTTCGCCGGCGCCTTAGCGACGCTATTTTTGCCGCGCGACCGACATGATGGCATCGGCGAAGGCCTTTGGCCCTTCTTGCGGAAGGTTCCCGCCCTCCCCCAATTCCGTCACAGCTGGGCCAGAAGCGAAGTTCGGAGCGCGTCGTCAGGGAAATAGATGATCATCGCGGATATGCTTGGCGACAATGGGGATCTGCGCCACTGCATGGGGATGAAGCCGAAGATAGTGGCTAGTCGCCGCCCCCTTAATCGTCTCGATGGCGTCATTCCACGCCATGTCGAGCGCCGCCCTGCTGGCGCCACTTCGACGTAAGCGGTCTGCGTGACTGATCATGTCCATCGAGTAAGTAACCACCCAGCCGATCGCGGCGCCTGCCTCGGTGCCAACCTTGCGCCCTAACTTTGCTTCGATCGCGCGGGTCGCAGCCATCGAGATGTGAACGTTCGCGAAAGCGTAGGCGGCCTCGCCGTACCAGGCCCGCAACTCGTTCTCGTGCTTTGCAAAATACTCATGCAGGTCGTCAAAAGCGTTGTGTGGATGATTTGTCCGGATCATGTTTGCCCCCAAATTTAACGCAATCATTCCGTGTATATTTTTGACGCGCAATCGTTTTTGCGGATCGCACCCTACTTTGATCGAGCTTTAGGACCGACCACACTTTGATCGAGCTTTAGGGCCAACCGCTGGCCCGACAATCCAGCAAACCGTGCATCGCTGCACCCCCGCAACCCGGCATTGCGAAACACTGTTCTCTATGATTAACCTCACCTACTCGGGGGAGAAAGCTGATGCGACGGAGTTGGGGAGTTCTGCTGGCCGCGGTGGCCGTCATCGCAGTGTTTGCGGGCTGGTATGTCTCAAGAGCGCCCCGGCCCGCCGACACGAAACCGTCGCCTGTCGCTCTCCAGAAGGTCACAGTCGCTCAGGTCGGCGAGTTCTTCATATACCTCCCGCTCTACTATGCCCAAGAGCGCGGCTATTTCAGGCGCAACGGGCTTGACGTGCATTTGGTCAACAGCGGTGGAGACGAGAAGTCGGTAGCTGCCGTCATCGCCGGCGCCGCCGATTTTGGCGTGGGTGATCCCACCTTCGCGGCTGTGGCCAAGGAGCAGGGGCAAGATGTTCACGTGGTCGCTTCCGTCGTGAACGGCGTGCCGTTCTGGGGGGTGACCAAACGAAAGGATCTCGGCCCGATTGAACAGCCGCAGCAGCTGCGCGGCCTGACAGTGGCGACGTTCCCCAAGCCGTCTACGGCTTACGCCTTGCAGGCCGCGATGTTTCGGGAGGGGGGACTCAAACCCTCGATCAAGGAGGCGCAGTTCGGGTCCCTCCTGCCGCTCCTCGACACTAGCGCAGTCGATGTTGTGCTTGAGCTAGAGCCGAACGTGTCCACTGCAACCAGCCAGGGCGGTAAGGTGGTTTACTCGCTCGCCGCCAAGTACCCAGACTTCGCAATCACCGGAGTCACCGTCTTGGGGCGAACGGTGAAGGCGCGTCCCGACGTCGTCCGCCGGTTCGTGACGGCGCTTGATCAAGCGGAGCGGGCCGCGCACGCCAACCCAGCGGACGTGGTGGCGTTCGCGAAGGCGCGGTTCCCAAATGTTCCACCGGACGTAGCCGCCGCCGCCGCCCAGCGGATGCTGGATGCGGGTGTGTTCCCGCAGCATGCCGCCGTTTCCGAAAAGGGATGGTCGCAAGCCGTGGCGTTGAGGGTGGCGAACGGCGAAGTGAAGGACGCCGCCGCAGCTCAAACCGTGCTCGACGGCAGCTTTAGCCACTGAGCCAGTCCGTGCAGCTCCCTCTAAAACAGGCCCGTATCATACAGGCGGCGGATGCGATCGCCTACCTGCCACTGTACGTCGCGGAGGACCAACAGTTCAAGCTGGATCGCGGAATAAAGAAGCCCATCCTTCACTGGCACGACGCCTTCGGCGAACCCGCCCGTTCGCCGCCAGAAGAGTATGTGAGCCACCTTTCCGCAAACCTTCATCGCACCGGGGACCTGGGATGCCTGAACGCCATCGTACACGCATGGGAGAAAGACCAGCAGCCCCTCATCGGCATCTGCGACCCAATCGGCATCGAGAGATGGGACTATGAGTCGAAGCTGGCGATCGTTGGCGGCTTTATTCGGCGCGCCTGCTTCTGGTGTCTGACCGATCAAGTCTCAACGGCGCGGGGCTTTAGTGACCTCGATATCGATAGCCTATTCATCCACGACGCCGGGTTCTCCACTGGCCACGCGATTGGTGAGCAGATAGCCGGTGAGTTGCGACAGCAGGTCGATATCGTGACGGGTTCATTCGAATTATTGGTCGATGGGGCCGTTTGGCAAAAGAAGACATTTCCCAGCCGCAAGCTTGCCGCGATTTCAGCCAGCATCTTGAGTTGCGTCATCGCAAAGAACCGCCAGCAGTTGCGGGTCGCCTTTCCCCTGCATTCCGTCGACGAGTACAGCGAATTCCTGTCCACCGCGATAGTTGTTCCCAGGCAATGCCTCGAGGACGAGGGGTTTCGGGACGCCGTTACCCTATTGGTGTTGGCGCTCCAAGAAGCGGTCAACTACTTGGAGAAAACCGAGGCTCAAGGCACCCGAAAGCTCATGGAACTCGTCAACAACGACGGCCGGTTCGCGCAGGAGCGCATCATCGACTCCGCCGAGGTCGTGGACAGCAAGGTCGTTCCTCTTCGGACCGGGGCCTTGGCCATCGCCGACGAAAACCTTGCAAAGGTGAGCGACGCCGACGCCAGCCTTATCTACAAATCTCTAGTCAATGCTGACCTCTACGCCCGAGATGGCCGGATTGAGACGCGCGAATGGGAAAACGCCTGGCGCACTCGTCCGAACAAAGAGGTGCCGCCACTCGCGCGGTTTTTCGACCGGAGAATTCTGGACCAGGCCTCAATGCAACGCATCGTCGGCGGCGTTTCAGCACAACCACCCCGGAGCCGCTTTTTCCTTTTTACGCTGTTGATAATCGCCGCCGTCCTGTTCGTTGGATTACAGTTCAGCGGCTTTATGGCGATAAAGGGTCCGTGGGTGATCGCCGCCATAGGCGCCTTGGCCATGTTGTACGAGTTCCGATCAGGCGTCGATCGCGGGCTGCACCGGCTATTTAGGAATACGTTACTGCGCCAGGTTATCGTCAGCGTGGCATTACTCGTCAGCGTGTGCTTGGTTGCAATCAGTTTTCTCGCGATAATTGTCGCGACAATCGTTTTCATGAACGAGGACACGTTAACGCCGGAGTTCATGTCGGGTAAGCCATTGTGGTTGTCATCACCCTGGCTTGAATGGGCGCCAAGACTTTCGCACGAGTGGCACCTTGTGGTTGTAGGATGCTCAGCTCTGTTGGGATTAGCCTCGGCCTGCGCAGGTCTGACGCCTTTTGGACGCCGGGCGCGACGACTATTCGGCTTGCTCGGCGGCGAACACGCGCGCAAGGACGGCTGAGATGTCCACCCCTTCGCCTGTATTGGAGCTTGAGGGGGTGGCTGCCGGTTATCCCAAACAGGACAGACCCGCGCTTTCCGATCTCTTTCTCAAGGTCCTCTACGGTGAGATCATCGGCGTGACCGGAGTCAGCGGCGCCGGCAAAACGACGTTGCTGCGAACATGCGCGGGTCTCCTCGCCCCCTTGGAAGGCCGTATGACGTTCGCTAGCGGCGATGCTCAGCGTCTCGCCTATTGTCCGCAAGACGACGTCCTCCTGGACTACCGCAACGTCTGGGAGAACGCGGGCCTGCTCCTGGAGCGAAACCGGGCGATGAGGCTGCCATGGCCTCCTACGAAGGCGCGACTTGAAGCGGCCTTGGAACGCGTGGGGCTACTTTCGCGCCGCCGCCAGATGCCATCCGAACTGTCTGGCGGCATGCGCCAGCGACTGCAGGTGATCCAGGCGCTCTGCGCGGCAGAGGAGCTCCTACTGCTCGATGAGCCTTTCGCGCAACAGGACCGCGGCAATCAGCGTCGACTGGAGGATCTTGTATTCGAGGCGGCCCGCTCCTCCAGGACCGCCGTCTTGATCGTCTCCCATGACATCGACGCGTTGAGCGCCATCTGCGGCCGTGTGCTTTTCCTCGGCGGCGCGCCCGGCCGGGTCGTCGCCGAGATCGAGACGCCGCCCGAACTGGCTGTGGTCGGCGGCGAGACGCGTCGGAGCCAGCCAGGCTTCGCCGCGCTCAGCGGCCAGCTTTGGGCTGAGCGCGCGCGGGCGGCCCTGGCATGAGTGGATTGTTGCGCCGCGTCTTTGTGCTTCTCGCCTCGATCGGACCGGTGCTGATCTTGATTTACGCGTGGGAGATGGCGGGTCGTCGGGACTCCTCAGCGGCCTTCTTTTTTTCGTATCCGTCCCAGGTGATCACAGACTTGGTCTCAGGGCTCCTGCACGGTGATCTGGTCCTTGAGGCCGGATACACCATGTTACCGGCGCTAGCCGGGCTAGTGCTGGGCGCATTGGTCGGCGGCGGCGCCGGCTTCACGCTGGTCGCGGCGCCCTCGCTGGCGCGTTACCTGCAGCCGCTCATCGCGGGCCTGGGCGCACTGCCCGTCTTCGCCATCGCTCCGATGACTCTCGTCTGGTTCGGGCTTGGACTATCGGGGAAAGTGTTCCTCGCATTCCTGGGCTGTGTTTTCGTCTTCCTCCAAGCGGCGTACAAAGGCGGCCAGAGTGTGCCCAAGAGGATCGTCAGCCACATGACCGTCCATGGTTTTTCCCCTGCGGATGAGTTTCTAAAGGTGCGCCTCCCTTTCGCGGCCGACTGGCTGGCGGCTTCATTCAAGACAGGGGCGAACCTAGCCCTGCTGGGTGTGTTCGTCGGCGAGTTTGTGGCTTCGGAGCACGGACTCGCGCGCGTCATGCTCAACGCCGGAGCGCTTTACAACGTCAAGCGGGTGCTCGCCGCCGCCATGCTCTTCATGGCGGTCGCGGTCATTTTCATGACGGTGTCCGAACTCATCTATCGCCTTCGAATTCCACTTCTTCGCCGGATCTCCGTCTCGGCGCGTATTAGAGCCTGAAGGAACACGCTCATGGCTGCTGTCGCAGGGTCAAAAGGTCGGCTTCAGCCGGCGCCATCCAAGGCCGAGGGGCCTCAGCTTGAGGCGATCGCTCGCCTTCTAGATGGATCTTGGTCGGCGCGTTCGGCCGCCTCGTTCATCGTTGGTCATGCCGACCTCCGAGAGGTCGGGATCGACACGAACATGATCTGCAACCTCGCCTGTTCCTACTGTTACCTTGGCGACCGAAAGGAAGCGAAGGGGACCGTGCCGCTCCTCGCCCTGGAGACTTGGCTGGAGGTCCGGGCGCAAGCGGGTACGAAGCTCTTCGCGTTCATCGGAAAGGAGCCCCTGGCCGACGGGCGAGCGACACGGCTCATCGAGCGCCTGAACACCGTCCGTCGGGCGGGGCAGAAGCGCTTCCGCACAGGCATGGTGACGAACGGGACTCTTGTGAGCCGTTGGATCGATCGCCTCGCCGAAGCCGACCTCTCCTATATTGATGTCTCGCTTGACGGCATGACCGACGACGCGAACCGACTTCGCGGCGACGACGTCGCCATGCGGGCCATGGCTGGGGTTGACGCTATCATCAACTCACCGCTCCGAGACCGCTTCGCCACCGCGACCGTGCTGACGGCGGCCTCAAGCCCCGGCTACGCGGATTTCGTAAGGGAGATGTTCGCAAGAGGCGCGCCAACCTGCTTTGCGAGCCCCGTTCTTCGGTTCGCGATGTCAAATGATGTGGCCGACTATGCCCTCACCCTTGAGGAAGTCTGGCTGCTCGTGGAGGAACTGGCGGCCATCCAGCCCTCCGAACCGGGTGGTCAGATCATCATCGACCTACCTTACAGATACACTTGGAGCCTCCTTGCATCCGGCCGGGTGCCGATCTCCGAAGTGCGGGAGGATGCCTTCGAGGCTCTGTTCTGGGCTCCAGCTGGATCCGCAGTCCACATTAAGCTGAATCCCTTCCCCTATTCTTTCTGGCGGGCGCTCCGCGTGACGCACGACGGACGCACGATCCTGAATATGGATCTGGCGGCGCACCCAGAATACCAGGCCGGCGCGCCCGACTTCCGTGGGATCGACGGGTCGATCTTTAGCGAGACAATGCTGACGGGCGTGCGCGCCATGACAAATTTCATCGAGGGGCATGTCACGCCGGTGTCGAAGGACGTCTTTGAGCGCGACCTGCGCGGCCAATTCGCACGTCACGTGGACCTCTTGACCGCCTAGCCGTTTTTCAACGCGTCTTGGCCGTCCGCTTCGAGGCGCGTGCCGCCAAATGGACGGCTTCGGCATTCCTTGAATTGAGCCTTGACCTAATTTTTGCGGCGATCGGCACGGTTTGGCGCAACCCACCCGGCCGAGATATGCGGCCAAACCAGCAGTTGCGCTTTCCAAGCTGCCGGCCGTTGACCGATGCCGCTGGACTCGAAATCCCAAAGGACGCTGGCGCGGCACCAGCAACATCACCGGAGAAGGCTGCTACTTAGCCAAGCCGCCATGAAATTGGCGCCGCGGCCCGCGCACGCGTAACATTGATACGCGAAATCTTATCGTGTAGGTTGTCCCCCTAGCCGGGGGGCTCCCAACATGATCTTTCGTGGCAGCTTGCAGCGCGGCATCGTGATCCGCGCCAAGATGGTCAACCTGGCTGCGGGCGCCATCCAGTTGCGCTATCGCGGCGGCCAAGGCGGACCTGCCGCAGGCCTCCTGCTGACGCCCACGGTAGGCGGCGGATCCAAGGGCCCTCCGGAGTGGAGCTTCTCCACGGACCACGTCGCACAGTGGGCCAACGATAGCCTCCCTCTATCATTTCTGATCACCTTCCAAGGCGGCACCATCCAAGGCGACGTCATCGGTCGACTCTTGGTCAGCCAGTTGGGACACGCGCTCGCCGCCGACGAAGCGGGCGAGGCACTCCCAGCCGACGGAGGCGGCTATGTCGAGATGGTCAGCATGCCGGCCGGCGGACGCTCGCGCATCTTCAGCGTGATGCTGACCTGATGGCCCCGCTCGCGACATATGCAGTTCTCGCCGCGACAATCGGCATAGCAACCGCCGCCGCCGCCCAGGACAGCCAGGAAGCCACCCTGCTCAAACATGAGCCCGCCAACGACGGGATTTTCGGCTTCGACTATGGCGCGCCCACCTCCCCGGCCTTGAAGTTGGTGGGCCTTTCACCGGACAAGACCAGCGTCGCGACGAGCTTCAAGCCCTTCGTGCTGAGCCTGCCATCTCTGAGCGACGGCGCCGCCGGCGAGTCGGCGGCGCTCGACATATCCATGGCCTGGCTGTTCGGGGGACCTAAGCGAAACACGCTGGGACAGTACCGCGCGCTCGACCCGATCAGCCAGATTATCTGGCGCGGCCATCTGGGCTGGGCGGGTACGAATGGCGACGACGGCGGCGGCGACGCCAAGAAGGCCAAAGCCTCGCGCATGGGTCTGTCGTATAGCACGTCCCTGCTACGGATCAGCGATCCATTGTTGCAGAAGAACGCCGCTGGCGACTGGCTCTACGACACCTGCGTCAACGGCATCGCCAACTGGGACCTGCAGCAGGCGATGTCGAATGCCTATGCTGAGCGGGAATACCGCATCGTCGAATTGCGGGACCGCCTGGAAAGCGGAGCAAAGCTCTCAGCCGGCGACCGCGCGCAGCTCACGACGCTGTTTGGCGCGCCGGCGGCGATGGATCCTCCCGCGCCCACCTTGCCGACTGGGCCCGACAAGCAAGAGATCGAGGCCTTGACCTACCTCAAAGCCCTTGCGGAGAAACGGGGCGACGCCGCCAAGGCGGCCAGCTACGCGGCCCTCATCGTCGAAGCTCAGGGGTTGCCGGCCAAAGGCGCCGCTAATGTCGAACCGACGTTCGAGGGTTCCGAGCGCGCCTACTACGTCAAAGCGGTCAACGCCCTGGTCGCGAAACAGATGAAGGCGGCGGACAAGGTCGCCGACAGCTACAGCGAGCGACTTGGTATCACCGAGAAGATCAAAGGCTGCGCCAAGTCGGTCTCTAAGCAGGCGATCTACCAGCCGCAGGTCAACGTGGGCCTTGCGACCCTATGGACCGGCAACAATGGCGACATGGAAGATTTCGACCCCGCCGGCCGCGCCGTGTGGATCGGCGCCCGGTACCCCCTTTCGAGGATCTTCGGTAAGAACCCCGGAGACGAGGAAGCTGGCCTGCTCCGCTACCTCATGGTGGGTGTCAGCGGGCGCTACGGCTGGGACGAGACGCTTGAGACGGGCGACACCACGACGCCGAAGTTCAAGGCCGAGAGCTCCAGCGTCTGGGTCGGCATAGAGCGGGTCACGCAGAAGACGGTGCTGGCGGCGCAGTATGGCTGGATGGACGTCGACGCCCGCGACCCAGCGCAAGCGGCTCTGTCGCGCGACGGCGAGCGTTGGCTGGTGTCGGTCAAGCGGCGCGTCAGCAGCAAGGAGAACGGAATCTGGGCTGCGGCGAGCTATGGAAAGGCCAACGGCACTTCCGACCTCTTCAATGACAAGACCTTTATGTTCAGCTTGATCTTCGGTCCGCCTGACGCGCCGAACCTTTTTGGCACCAAATCCAAGGACAAGTAGGTCGCGTCTGACGGGCCATCAGGCGAGCAGCGGCGAGACCTTGGACTTGATCTGGCCGGTGAGTTCCTGAAGCCAATCCTTGATCGGTGGATAGAGCGCGGCCGGTATCATCGGGAATCAGCGGATTTGGTTCGAATGGCTGCCAATGCAGATCGACCACGGCCTTCAAACAGTAGTGGTTCTGAAGTGCCGATGCCCGATCGCTAGGCCCTGGACCGTGAGGCTCGGATCAAAGGCGAGCGTCCACTAGGGGCCCGCCCCGTTTGTCGCGTCCGGTTCCAATCCGCTGAAACGGATCAATGGTTGCGCGTTCCGAACCAGTTGGCACCAGGCAAGGGCGGAGGCTTCCCGCAGTGCTCCTACTAGGATCACAGCGCTCAGATACGCAGCAATGGTGGCGGCCCGCATAACGATTGCATTTGGCGGCTTGCAATCGAGGGTTATTAGAGCCACTAATCAGCGAACGCTGTTCTTTGTGTGGCGCGTAGGGTTCGCGTTTCTCAGAAACAGTGAAGCGTCCGTACCTGAAGATCGCGCGAATTTGGTGCTGGTCAGTCTCGGCTAGTCGGTTTTAGCATTGGGCCTAAGCCTCTGCCCGCGAAGCACAAATGGTTCTCGCTTCCGTCGCGTCGATTGGATTACAGTGTTTTTAAATATATTTACGGTCCTGGCAGTGTTTCAGGGGCGGTTTCGTCGTGGACTTTATCTTCAACTGTTCATTTCGGCTGAACTTTAATTTTCGATAGGAACAGCACAAACGGGGGCATCGTGCGAGGTCTCTCTGTAACCGCCAAGGTTGTCGCATGCTGCTTCGTCGCGATGGCGATCGCGAATGACTCGCGCCCTCAGCCAGGCGTCGGCGCCCCCGGCAACTATACCATTCTTCAGCATGGACAGCAGTGCGCGCAGGAGATCGGACCGGTTCCGGCGTTCAGTTGCCTTGATGGCGAAGTGATACCCATCACGCAGGGGGACATACCCGTGCCCGATGGCCAGCACGCGCCCAATCAGCGGTGCGATCGGCCGCCGCTTCTCGGCCTGGGTCTATCGTCGACACAGGGTCAGTGCGTCCCGTATTCAAGGGTCGGCACACTGCCAGGACGGAATGCGCAAGGCGCGCCGGATCCCAATATCCAGTGGGCTTTCATCTGCCGCCGATACATGGTCCGCTCCAACGCAAACGATCCTCGCTTCGAGGATGTCGCGCTGATTGGGCACAACAAGGCTACCGGTGCCACATGCTTCTTTCAGGCGCTTAAATATCAACAAGGCCAGGACTTGGCCTTCGATGCGACGCGCGTTCCGCCGCCAGCCGAACCAGCCGCCCTCACCCCCGCTGGAAAGCCCAAGGCCGCCGACTTCTGGCTGAAACCGCAGCAAACGGCGAACATCGGCTGCAATCGCTGTCACGACAGCGGCGCTTTCATTCATACGCCGCACGTCGATCAGGTGACGCGTCTTGTCGACGGACATCCCATTCCGATCGTGTCCGCCGATCCGAACCTCAAGGCCACCCCCGCCGAGCCCTCACGCTATCGGTTTGTCGGAACGCCATTCCAGGCCTGGCCGGAGCCAGTGCGAATGCGGCCGCTCGGGAACGTCTGCACCAGCTGCCACAATATCGGCGTCTACGAAACCTGCAGCCGTTTCGCCAAGAACTCGACCGGGCTGCAGAGACCGAACGGCATCACAGACTACGGCTGGTCTTGGCCGCGGTCGCATTGGATGCCGCCCGACACCGAGGTGGCCGGGATGACCCAGGCCCAGTGGGACCAAGTCTACCAGACCTCTCTCAACAAGATCGTCCAGTGTTGCGGCAATGTCGGCGACGCCAGCTGTCGTCGAAAGCCCTTTGACCCCTGAGGAGCCAGCCATGCCTCTTCCCGCCGGAACAGCGAGTCTGAAGATCCATCCCGCGATCGCGTTCGCTCGGCTTTCGACGAACCCCGACAGCTATATATTCGGCGAGCCCCACCCGCTGGCCCAATACAAGTCCAACGGAAAGATCCGGCGTCAGTCGGTTCGCTTCCAAGTTTTCGCCTATGATGCGCAGAACAACGTCATCGCCGAGCTCACACCCGCCTGGTGCGCCACGAATGGTGTCGACATGGTCTGGCATGTGCGGGTCGCCAATCGCAAGACCGCGCGGGGCAGGAACGACGACGGCTATGTCATATCGGCGAGCGCTCGGTCGGATCAGAATGGCGGGCGCTTGGTCGGCCGTTGCGGCGATTTTGCAGGGGCCGGCCAAGCTATCGCGCTTGGAGAAATCTCTCCTCAAGGGGTCTTCCTGCCGCCCATCGCCGCCGTGCACAGTCGAGTAGCTGGAGCGCCAATTCCGTCCGGCGGCATGTTCGACGAGGACTTCACCGACAATTCGAGCGACGGGGTGGTCAGCGTCGTCCTCACGGATCACGCCACCCAGCAGCCTCTCACCACGCCAAGCTTCGATGCCTGGATCGTGGTCGCGCCGCCGGACTTCGCGCCGGAAAACGATGATGAGGGAGACAACAATCTCGAAAGCTTCCTGACAGAGTTGCTTTCACTGCCGAACGCGGCGCCCACGACGGCGCTCAACCAACAAGCCCGGAAACTCGATCGGAACGTGCTGCGACGCGGAACGGCTATTTTCTCACCCGGCATCGAACTTTCCGGCCCCCAGGGCATGGTCGATAAGGAGATGTTCTACGCATCTGCCGCGCTTAGAGACCCGGACGAGGTGCGTGTGAGGCCTGGATCGAGCCTCGGCGGCCCGGGCACCCTGCCCGGAGAGTTGACGATAGGTCTCTGCAGCCCGTGGCAGTTCGATTTCCGAGCTTGCACCTGCCACTGGTGGCCCAACCACAGACCCGATGTCGCCTTTCGGGGAGCCGCGAACGGACCAACCGTCAATTGGCTCCGGCGCACCGCGGCCGATGTTGCGCCGGCGCCACTAGGCCTCTCGACCAATGAAGACTACGTTCGCCACGTAGACGAGCTGGGCATCATCCGCAGTGAAGGCGGCGCCAGGGTTGAGCACGAGCGAGACAATGACATTTGATCTCGCCGTCGGCCGTCGGTCCGCGCGCTCTGACACAACGTCGAGCCACGCGACGCCCGTGCCTGCCTGGCGTCTTTTCGAGACGGGCGTGAATGATCATAAAGGTCTGTTGATCGTCGACGGGTCTCGAATCCACCAGGTGCGGAAGCACGTGGCGGCGATCCTGCGGCAGGTTGAAGCCAGCGGGAGGGACGATCTTCGCGCGGCGGCATTCGCGGCGCTCGGGCTTTCGTCCGCAGAGATCATTCAAGCCACACCGCCTGACCGCATTCCAGTGCGGGCGTTGTCGCTGGCGATCGCCCAGAAGTGCAACCTCGGCTGCACCTACTGTTACGCCGGCGGCGGTGAATTCGGCGGGGCTCCCGCCTCAATGTCGCCGGAGGTGGTCGCCGCGGCGGTAGATCGCCTTTTCCATGACGTGTCCGCCGGTGAGACCGTGCGTCTGGCCTTCCTAGGCGGCGAACCCCTGACAAATCGGGCTGGTCTAAAGGCGGCGGTCGAGCGCGCCGAACGCTTGGCTCTCGAGCGCGGCGCCGAGGTGCTGTTCTCCATCACCACGAACGGGACGTTGCTCGACGCACCAGTCGCAGCCTACCTCGCCGACAAGCGCTTCAATGTCACGGTCAGTCTCGATGGTCCCGCCGAGGTTCACGATCGTCTGCGTCCGTTCAAGAACGGGAAGGGCAGCTTCCAGCGGATCGCCGATCGTTTGGCGCCGCTAATCGAGCGGCAAGACGAAATCGAGCTCTCCGCTCGCGTGACGGTCACGCCGCGCAACCTTGATCTGATACAAACCTTGGATGCGTTGTCCGATCTTGGCTTCCGGACAGTCGGGTTTTCTCCAATGGTGAGCTCTCCGACGGGGGCGGACGAAATGTCGGGCGGACAGTTCGACGAACTCCTGTCGCAGATGATCGCCTGCGGCCAGCAATTCGAGAACAGTCTGCGCGGCGGCGCGCATCACCCCTTCGCCAATCTCGCGTCCGCCCTGCACGAACTTCATCGCGGAACGCATCGCCCTTATCCTTGCGGCGCCGGCGCTGGATATCTCGGCGTGTCCGCCGATGGCGAACTGAGCGCCTGCCACCGGTTCGTCGGTGATCCGTCAGCCAAGTTCGGGGACGTTTGGACCGGACTTGATCAGGCCCGTCAGACGGCATGGCTGGCGGAGCGCAATGTTCACGCCCAGGAGCCCTGCCGGAGTTGCTGGGCGCGCTATCTGTGCGGAGGCGGATGCCATCACGAGGTGCTTCGACGTGGCCGCCCAGCGTGTGACTTCATTCGGGCGTGGTTGGGCTACTGTCTTGGGGCCTATGTCAGGCTGATCGACGATTGCGACTGGTGGTTCGAAGGCCGGGCGCCGCGCGTAAGGCCGTGAAACACCGGACCGTCTGCATCCTCGGTGCCGGCCCGGCAGGAGCCTTGTCTGCGATGGAACTGGCCAGGCTTGGTCAGCGGGTCTGCCTTGTCCGGGGTAAGGCTTCCGCGGGGGTCAGGCCAGAAACGGCTTCCGGCTTATTTGCGATGACGCTCTCGCGCCTCGGGCTGGATAACATCCTTGATCGGGCCGTGCTTTCGGTGGTTCTGCGGGAACGGATCCGCCGAGGCATCCAGGAGATTGTCCACGATCCGGCCGGTTCAAGTCTGGTTGTCGATCGAAACGTCTTGGACGAGGTCTTGATCGGCGCAGCCAGCCTCGCGGGGGTCGAGATTGTCGAAGGGCCCGGTATCGCCCGCCAACAGGACGACGGCGGTTGGCGTATCTCCGTAGGTCCCCAGCCGATCCGCGACGCCGATCTGCTGATCGACGCACGCGGGCGCCGCGGTCTGGGAGCGCGTAGTATCACCTACGGCCGGGGGAAGGTGGCGGCCTACTACGGCGTAGTGCAGGCGCGTGGTCTCGCGCCTTTCGAGACGATTGTCGGGGAGGGGGACGGGTTTTGGTATTGGCTGATCGGCCTGCCTGATCGCGAAGTCCGCATCATAGCCCTTGTCGCCGCTGCCACACCCCGCCGGGGTGCGCCAGTGGACTGGATCGAGGCCGCGATCGACGCCTGCCAACTGCACATCGACGGCCGCATTCAATTTCTGGGGGCGAAGGATGCGACGTCGCGGCGCGCTCGCCATCCCGCTTCGGACCGGTTGCTACGGACTGGTGACGCCTTCATGACCGTCGATCCGCTAAGTTCGAGCGGGCTCTATGTCGCGGCGCTTAGCGCCGTGCAGGTGTCGCGCTTGGCGAATACGATTCTTGTACGGCCGGGCGACGCCTCCATGGCCCGTCGCTTCTACGCCGATGCGCAGGCCGACATCGCTCGATCCCTGGAGGAGGATGGCGCCGATCACAACGACGCCTTTGCACCAACGCCGCACAATGCGATCTCGCCGAGCGCTTTGCCTGCGCTTTCCGATCTGACCCTCGCGCCCGGCTTTCGGCTCGGGGAAACTGGCGTCCTGGCCGGAGCGTTCATCGAGCGGCGTCCGGTACTCCAACTCTCGGGACGGCGTGGACTTGCCGAGGTGGACGGCTGGCCTGTCGAGCGGCTGCTCGGTCCGTTGATGAATGGAAGCTCGTTGTTGGAAGGCATGCGCGACTGGCCTGCCCTTGCGACGCTAACGCAAGCCAAGTTCATCCAACTTTTAATGACCGAGGGGGTTCTCGTCGCGCGCAGCCCGCAACTTTTCTCCCGTCTGACGGACTGACAGGCCCGCTCCCCGTCCACAGAGGACGGACCCTGCATCCGTCTCGCGGCGCAGCCGCCACAACCAGACGGTCCTTTGAATGTCGACGTTGGATCGGTTTGAGAAGTTGGCGCCGGGCCAAAAACGTGGCCTTCGCGGCGTACACCAGGCGGCGCCGGGGAGCCTGCCAGATCCCCTGTCGTATAATGACGTAGGCGTAGCTTGGCCAACTCGAACGCCGACGCCCGGATTATCCAAAGTGCGCCAAGGTGCGTGGCGAGACGCAAACCCTCTGACTGGCGACTGTCCTCAACCTGCGAATTCCGCACCTACCTCCGCGGGCCGAAGCGGATTAGAGCCGCGCCATGCCCCTTCCCGCCGCCTTCGCCGCCGCCCTCATCGCCTGCACTGCCCCGACCGTTCACGACGGCGACACGCTTCGTTGCGGCCCCGAACGCGTGCGGCTCTTCGGCGTCGATGCGCCCGAGGTGCGCCGCGGCCAGACGCCCGCCGAGCCCTTCGCCTACGAAGCCCGGGATGAGCTGATCCGCCTGACCCGGGGCCGCGTGGCCTGCCGGTTCGTCGAGCGCGACCGCTATGGCCGGTTCGTCGGCAAGTGCTGGTCCAGCGCCAGTCCGGACGTCAATGCCGCGCTCATCCGCTCGGGGCTCGCCACCGAGTATCGTCGCTACAGCAAAGGCGCCTACGCCAAGGCCGAAGCGGACGCCAAGGCGGCGGGCCGCGGGCAATGGGCCGACGGCGCCCCCTCGGCCAAGCCATAGAGGCGTAAGGCGAACCCGCCCTCGAGGACGGGCCAGGCCGCCCCGCGCGACGTCTCAGACGGGCTCGGGCAGACCCGCGGCCAGCAGCTCGTCCTTGGTCAGGTACCGCCGCGAACCATAATAGGCCTTCAGGCGCCGGCCGCCGGCCGTGGCCATCGCCGGGGTCTCGCTGGTCTCGCCCTGCAGCTTTCGGCTGCGGCGCAAGGCCGGCGACACATGGGACCGGGCCACGATCGAGGCCCAGCCCCGCTCGGCCTATCTGATGAGCGGGCCGTCCCGCAGCGACTGGCAGCACAGCATCCCGCCGGTCGAGGCGCTGCGCTATTCGGTGACTTTCAGGACCGTGCGCGACCGACCGACGGCAACGTCCTGAGACCACCGACGTTGGGTCGCGGACGAAAGGCGGGCCGCTCGTGAAGATCGCGACCTTCAACATCAACAATGTGGTCAAGCGGCTGGACAACCTGATCGACTGGCTGGCCGAGGCCGAGCCGGACGTGGTCTGCCTGCAGGAGCTCAAGGCCGAGAACGGCGCCTTTCCCGCCCAGCCGCTGGCCCAGCTGGGTTACAACGCCGTCTGGAAGGGCCAGCGCACGTGGAACGGCGTGGCGATCCTGGCGCGGGGCGCCGAGTCGATCGTCACCCGCACCGCCCTACCCGGCGACCCGGCCAACACCCAGGCTCGATACATCGAGGCGGCGGTCGGCGGCGTGCTGGTCGCCAGCCTCTACCTGCCCAACGGCAATCCCCGGCCGGGTCCGAAGTTCGACTACAAGCTGGCCTGGTTCGAGCGCCTGATCGCCCATGCCCAGGACCTCAGATCCACCGGCGCGCCGGTGGTGCTGGCCGGCGACTACAATGTCGTGCCGACCGAGGCCGACATCTACCAGCCGCACCGCTGGCAGGACGACGCCTTACTGCAGCCGGAAGTCCGCGCCGCCTACCAGCGCCTGCTGGACCAAGGCTGGACCGACGCCCTGCGGCGGATCCATCCGACCGGCCCGCTCTGGACCTTCTGGGCTTATCTGCGGAACCGGTGGCCCAACGACAAGGGGCTGCGGCTGGACCACCTGCTGCTGACCCCGGACCTAGCCGATCGCCTGGTCGACGCCGGCGTCGAGCGCTGGGCGCGCGGCGAGGATGGGGCCAGCGACCATGCGCCGACCTGGATCGAACTCTCCCCGTAGCCGAAACCGTTCCCCTTTGGTTCCGATTTCGCTAGACTACGCCCATGGGCGAGGCCGGGATTCGCAAGATCATCCATATCGACATGGACGCCTTCTATGCGTCGGTCGAACAGCGCGACGATCCCAGCCTGCGCGGCCGTCCGCTGGCGGTCGGCCACGGGGCCCGGCGCGGCGTCGTCGCCGCCGCCAGCTATGAGGCCAGGCAGTTCGGCGTGCGCTCGGCCATGCCCTCGACCACCGCCCTGGCCAAGTGCCCGCAGCTCGTCTTCGTGCCGCCGCGTTTCGAGGTCTACAAGGCCGTCTCGCGCCAGATCCATGCGATCTTCGCCGAATACACCGACCTGATCGAACCCCTGTCCCTGGACGAGGCCTATCTCGATGTCACCGCCAATCGGCGCGGCCTGGAAACAGCCTCTCAGACCGCCCAGGAGATCCGGGCCCGCATCTTGGAGACTACCGGCCTGACCGCCTCGGCCGGAGTGTCCTACAACAAGTTCCTGGCCAAGCTCGCCTCGGACCAGCGCAAGCCCAACGGCCAGTTCGTGGTTCCGCCCGGCAAGGGCGAGGCCTTCGTCCAGACGTTGCCGATCGGGCGGTTTTACGGCGTGGGCGCGGTCACCGAAGCCAAGATGAAGCGCCTCGGGATCCACACCGGTGAGGACCTGCATCGCCAGAGCTTGGCCTTCCTGCAGCAGCACTTCGGCAAATCCGGCGCCTGGTACCATGCCATCGCCCGTGGCGAGGACCACCGGCCGGTCAATCCCGACCGCGTGCGCAAGTCGTCGGGCTCGGAGACCACCTTCGACCAGGACCACACCGCGCCCGAGCCGATCGAGGCCGGCGTCCTGGCCATGGCCAACGATGTCTGGACCTGGTGCGAGAGGACGAGCGCCCGCGCGCGCACCGTCACCGTCAAGATCAAGTGGGCCGACTTCCAGCAGGCCACGCGCAGCCGCTCCCTGCCCTCGCCGATTACCGACCAGGAGACCCTGCGCCAAACCAGCCTGGACCTGATCCGTTCGGTCTATCCGCCGCGCCTGGGCATCCGCCTGGTCGGCGTGACCCTGTCGAACTTCGACCAAGCCATCGCCCTGAAGGGTGAACAGCTGGGCCTTGGCCTTGACGTGCCTCCGGACCGCGGGTCGAGGGCCCTCGACCCTGCTTAGGATCCAGACCATGTCGTCGCGCCGTCGCCCCAGCGCCCGGATCCTGACGCCCGCCGGCTGGGCCGGGATCCTGGCGATCATCGGACTGGCGGGCGTGGCTGGCCTGGCCCTGTTGACGGTGTTCACGCCGCGCTAGGTCCAAGCGCCTTGGCGCGACACCGCCAAGTCGAACGCCGGCGCGGTATCTTTCACCCAACCTGGGCCGAAGCCGGCCCCGCCCGGGCGGGGCCGGCCCGATCAGTACTCCTCGGCCAGCATCACGGTCAGTACGCGGCGGGTGACCGCCGGATCGGCCGGATCGGGCGAACCGAACGCCAGGTCCAGGTCGTAGCAGTCGATCTTCCAGAACAGCTTGCGACCCCGCACGGTGACCGCGCCGAAGTCGTGCTCGCCGTAGGGATCGTCATCGGCGTCGAAGCGGTCCTGGCCGCGCACGGCGGCCACGGCGTCGGCGGCGAAGACCGGGCCCAGGGCATGGACCCCGGCGGTCATCAGCCAGCCGGGCCCCGGCTGGCAGCGGAAAGCGTCATTGAGGGCGGCGATCTGGGCGGCTCGGGTCTCGGACATGGCTTGCGCTCCTTTCGGGCGCGCCCCTGCGGCGCGCCGGACGCAAGCGGGTCCAGCCGGCAAAGCCGCACCCCGCAGGGCCGGGCCAAAGGCCCGCCGCGCAGCGGGGCGCGCTGCACGGAGCGAAGCGGAGGAAGCAAGCCGCCTTGCGGGCGCGGTGCCGCTGGCTAAGGACGAGCGTCCGGCGCGCAGCAGGGGCCCCTGAAGAACGGCGCTAAGAGCCGCGTGAACTGTCACTTGAATTGAGGAGCCGAGCCGATCGGCGCTTCGTCGAGCATGTTTCACATCAGCGTAGCGATTGCCCTGCACATGCTAAAATTGGACAGGGCCATCTTCTCAAGGCAAAGTTGCCCAGGCTAAGTCGCCTCGGGGGAGTCGTATTTTGAAATCCTATATTGTCGATTTGAATGCGCCGGTAATTGCGCGCAGCAAAAAAATTTGGATTGTCCACCCGGGTAAAGACCGAGAATATTTCGACATCTTTGAGCGAGAAGGTCTTGTTTTCCTTGATTTTCCGGACCTTGATCTATCAAAACCCGCAAAGATAACAGACGACATAATTCGTCAGCGCGTTCGCTATGCTATGGCCGTGAGAGCCAGCCGAGGCTTTGCCTATGACAACGGCCTGCCTATTTTGCTCAAGGATTTCAACGGCGCCCCGGGCACGGATGTCAGCGTACATCTACGCACCGTCAAACATCTCTTCCAGAGAATGGGTGAAGGCGACTTGATCATTGTGCCGGGCCGAGGTGCGCAGGGCCGCGTTCTATTCGGTGAAGTTGCCGGAAGCTTTCTTCCGCAGAGGACCACTCGTCCGAGCACAATAAATTATGCCGACGTTCCCGTGAGGCAGGTCAACTGGATCTCGACCAGCCACTATAAACTCGACCTTCCGCCGTATCTCGTAAAATACTTTGAAAAGCCGCCAGCGATCTCCGAAGTCCCGAGAAACGGAATTACTGACAAGTTTTTCGATTTCGCCTACGAAGCCTATATTAGCGAAAAGGCATCTTATGTCTCGATCGCCGCTCCAACTTACGATGGGCGAGATTTTCTTAGCATAACCCCACCAGCTCAACTGATAGCCTTGGCGGTCAGCATATACAAGGCACAAGAAAGCGGGCAGAGCATCGCCGGACTGTCTTATGACAGCATCATTAGTACTTACTATGACGACGATATATTTGCCGACGCGCAAATGCGTTTCACATCACCAGGCCGATATAACTTCAAGGACCGCGATCGACGCCTGGCCCAATTTGTTAATGCCTTCGTCGCCCTCGCGATCGCCGGAGCGCTCACGGGATGCAACTCCTCGGTGACCAATAGCAAGGCACCAAATTCGCCAGAGACCTCCGAAATCGATCGCATGATCGCCAGCGCCAAACGCGATGCTGGCACGGCCGTGCTCAACAAAGCTCAGGACCAGGCCAAGCTCTCCAAGGCAAAGATTGGACTGTCACCGCCGGCGAAAGTTGGATGATATGGCGATCACGTGGACCTCGGCAAAATCAAAGCTCACCGCTCTCGCCATCGGACTTCTCAAGTTCCTGTGGCAGGACAAAATCCCTCTGATCATCGTCGCGATCGCTACATCCTTGGGAACTTTCTGGATAGCGCCTGTAATAAATCAGACGTTTGAACGCCAAAAAATGCAGGCCACCTATGTCCTGGAAAACCTTCGCGAGCTCAACAGACTTATATCTGATATCTACGTTGATGTGTCCGCCATCAGCTACACTGTTGCAGCTGGAAAGATCGCGCCTGACGACAAGGTTATACATGCGCGCGAAAATTTGGTTCGGCTTAACTGGAAACTGATCGAGACGGCGTCAATGTTGTCAAGGGAAGACGACCGTCGTGTGTTGCGCGAGTTTCAAGAGAGCGTCTCGGCGGTAGTGAGCGCGCTGAATGGCAATCTCGACATCAGGGGATGCAACGAACTCTTGAGCCGGGTAGAGCTGATGTCGAAGAAGGGTTCGGTCGTGATCGCCACGATCGGCAAGCGTGCGGACTTGGGTGTGAGTCTATCACGATCGGTTAGCCACTAGCGCAAGCGCGGGCCCACCGGATGAGGAGTTCGCGCGAATTCTCTGTCCTCAATCCCCCGTTCCCTCCACGCTCGCCGCCACCGACCGATCCAGCGACGCCGCCGAGATGATCGCCCGGAACTCGTCGAGGATCTCCGGATGCCTGGACCGCAGGTATCGCTCGATCTCCTCGTTATTGACCAGCCTCGCCAGGTAGCCCGACGCGATGACCAGATGCAGCACGTCATCGCCGTAGGACGTCTCCAGCGCTTTGAAGTCCTGGGTCAGGGAAGCCATCTCGCGCTCCATCCGCGCCATCTGCTCGGAGGTCATGCCGCCAACCTTCTTGGGCTTGTCCGGGTTCACCAGATCGAGCTGGCGCGTCGCGGCCAGCAGGGCCTTGGCATAGGCGGAGGTGAAATTCCCGGCCGAGATCATAAGTTCGGCGACCTCGATCTGGCGCATGGCCTTCATCTTGCGCAGCACCTCGAAGGTCACCGGATTGACTGACCGGTCCTTGAGGAGTTCGACCACTTCTGGCGCGACGCCGTCGAGCAGGTTTCGACGGCGCTTGATGGACCGGACGTCGACGTCCAACGCCCGCGCCAGCTTCTCCTCGGAGACCCCGCGCTCCAGCGCCCTGACGATCATGTAGTGCTCCTGGATAGTGGCCAGGCGGTTGACGCGCTTGTTGTAGGTGAAGGCCTCGTCGTCGGCCGCCAGCAGGCACCGGGTTTGCCGTTCGCCGAGATCGCGCAGGATGGCGTGACGGACATGGCCGTCGAGCAGCATGTAGGGCCCGCCGCCCGGCGAGCGGACGACGACTAGCGGTTCGATGACCCCGACCTCGGCGACGGACTGGGCGATGCGCCGATACTTGACCGAGGCCCTGACCTTGTCGGTGAGCTTGCGCATCGGCAGGATTTCATCGAGCGGAACCGTGAGCAGATCCCGCTCGAAGGCGACCTTGACCTCGTCCACCGTCAGGCTCCGGCCACGCCGAGGCGCTCGGCCAGCGGTTTGGGCAAGGTGTGCATCGCCTCGGCGCGCAGCAGGGTGACGAAATGCTCGTCGCCGAGCAGGCGACGCAGGCCGTTGACCACGAACAACAGCCGGCTCTGGGCCAGGGCCGCCTTCTTGACCAAGAGCTTCTGGCGATCGGTTTCCTTGCGATAGGCGCGGACCAGGGAGTCGGCCGTCACTCGCACCCGCAGGCCGCCGCCCCGCGAGCCGCTGTGGCCGGCCTTGCCGCTGGTCTTGCGCTGCTCGATGATCCGGCGGATCGCCAACACCTGATTGCCCGGCAGCGCCTTGTTCTCATAGGCCTCGGTCAAGGCGCCTTGCACCTCGGCGTCGCCGGCCTTGGCGATCTCCATGGCGACGCTATGCGGGATCAGACCGCGTTCGACGGCATTGATCAGCCGCTCTTCGCCGTTCTCCAGCAGAAAGCAGATGGCCCAGATGTATTCCGGGCTGAAGTCGGTCTTGCGGGCGATCTCCGCCGTCGAATAGCCGCGCTCCTTGAGGGCGCCGATCTCGCGAACCAGTTCCAAGGGCGTGTGCTGACGCCGGGCGAGGTTCTCGACCAGGCTCATCACGAAGCAGTCCTCCTGTGAGGCCTCCACGACGATGGCCGGGATTTGCGCCTGGCCCAGCGCCAGGAAAGCCTCCAGCCGGCCCTGGCCGCAGATCAGATCATAGCCCGAGCCGTCCGGCCGCTGGCTGACGGTGATCGGCTTCTTCAGGCCCAGATTGGCGATGCTGGTGACCAGTTCCTGGAACACCCGCTTGTTGCGCGAGCGCGGATTGAGAATGGTGATGTGGGCGATGGCGATCGCCTGGATTTCGGGGGCGTGGTCGCTCATGCCGCGCTCCTCAGGCTGGCGCGGCGCGTCAGGTCAAAGAAGGGATCGAGGTCGTCAAACCGATAGGCGTCGAGGAAGACGCCGTTCTCCTCGCTGAGCTGCAACCTGGCCGCCGCGCCCAGGTCGATCCAGGGCAGCAGATAGTAGTCCTGGACGGCGGCGTTCTCGCCATCCATGCGCGCCACAATGGTGATGTCGGGCTTGAGGCTGGTGTCGAGACGGATCTTCCACCGCGAATGACCCGCCGCGGTGCGGGCGCAGCGCACGATGGCCAGGGAGGCCGAAAACTCCTCGTTGATGGTCAGCAGATCGGTGACGGGATCGACGCGAACGCTGGCCCCGAGCGCCTCGATGCTGGTGATGGTCCGCTCGACGACCTGCGGATGCAGCAGGCGCAGGGCCCGGTTGGTCTCCAGGTAGCGATAGTCGCGGCTCGTGGCGTAGCCAACCATCTGATAGGCGCGCACCAGACTGCCGAAGCGGTGGCGATAGGTCGAACTGGACGGCATGTCCTCCAGTTCGTCGATGATCAGGCCGGAAAGGCACCCCCGCTGCGCCAGCAGCCCGGTCAAACGCTCCAGAAGCTCGGCGTCGGTGAACCGGCGGCTGCGCTCCTCGACGATCCGGCGGGCCGCGATGAAGAAGTCCGGATCGACAATGCCCTCGAACGCGGCCTCGGCCCGGATCCATTGCTCCGGCTCGTTGACCACCCGCCGCTTCTTCAGCTTGAAGGAGACGCGGTTGTAGACGTTGTTGCCGACATATTTTTCGTTGGTCAGGACCTGATGGACGGTGCCGCGTGTCCAGGGCCGTTCAAGATCGGTCAGGACGCCCTCCCCGTTCAGCAACAGGGCGATCTCGCGCTCGGACCGACGGTGCAGCACGAACATCCGGTAGATGCGCTGGACGACCTCGATCTCCTCGGCCGGGCCGGGCACGAGGACCACGCGGTCAGTCTGCAGGCTCTTGTGCTCGCCGCGATCCAGCAGGGCCTTGGGCCGCCGGTGCTCGTCGACCAGTTGCCGGCGCAAACCAAAGCCGGCGGGCCCGCCCTGACGGAAGCCGAGATTGATTAGCCGGCACTGGCCGGTGAAGACCTTCACCGACAGCTCGCGGCTGTACTCGCCGGCCATGGCCCGCTTCATGCTCTTGATGATCGTGGCGCTGAGGCTGCCGTCGTTCTCGAACTGCTCGGCGCAGTAGTGGATGGTAATCCCCGCCTCGCGGCAGAGAAATTCGTAATAGGCGCCCTCATCGGCATCCTGGAACCGTCCCCAGCGGCTGACGTCATAGACGAGGATGGCGGAGAAGTCGGCGCGGCCGGCCTGGACGTCGGCGATCAGCCGCTGAAGGGCCTCACGGCCATCCAGCCGCAGGCCGCTCTTGCCCTCGTCGGCATAGGTCCTGACGATCTCGAACCCTCGGGTCTCGGCATAACGCTCGATGATCTGGGCCTGGTTCTCCGTCGAATACTTCTGATGCTCCGTGCTCATCCGGACGTACTGGGCGGCGCGCACGCGCCCCCCGCCCGGCAGATCACCGCTCAGCTCACTTTTCATGTCCCAACACCACCTGGTTTGCTCGTCACCCGATCGGAGCACATCGGCTCCGGTCGAACCGTAGGTTGGTAGGCGTGGGTATGTCGCGTTCGCAGAAGGACCGAAAACTTCGGTCAGATTCGGGAAAAACTTTTCCGCCGAGCCCCCAGTCGGCTCACGGTTTCGACTTCGTGGAGGCCATCGCCCAGGCCTTGCGGCGCGAGTTCGGCGGCAGTCCGGCGGCGGTGAAGGTGGTGGTGCGGCTGACCCGCGCCAACCCCCGCGCGGTGCGCAACTGGTTCGCCGCCAACAATGGCCCGAGCGGCGAAAATCTCGTCGTTCTGCTGCGTCACTCCGAGGAGGTGCTTGAGACCGTCCTGTTCCTGGCCGGCCGCCACGACCTGATCACCGCCCGCAAGCTGGCCGGGGCCCGTGAGAAGCTCCGGGAGATGATCGAGATGATCGACGATCTCCAGGCCGGATAAGGAAGCTCCCCATGCAAAGCCAACATCGCCTGCCTGGTGCATGGACTTGGAAACTTCACGCCAGCCGCTACCAGACCCCTCCACTTCGTCCGTCAGCCAGGGACGAACAACCGGAGCGTCCGCACCTTGGCCAACCCCACACCCCACCCCGTCGACCTGCATGTCGGGTCGCGCATCCGCCTGCGCCGCAAGATGGCCGGCATCAGCCAGAGCCAGCTTGGCGAAGCGCTCGGCCTGACCTTCCAGCAACTGCAGAAATACGAGCGCGGCTCCAACCGGATCAGCGCCTCCAAGCTGCACGCCGTGGCGCTGCATCTGCAGACGCCCATCGCCTGGTTCTTCGAGGGCCTGGCCGATCCGGCGACCGACGACGAAGCCGGCCAGCGTCTGGCCGACATGCACGGGTTCCTCAGCAGCCCCGAGGGCGCCGAACTGGCCGTGGCGCTTCCTCGCCTGCCGCCCCGCCAGCGCCGCCAGGTCCTGGCCCTGGTCAAGAGCCTGGCCGGCCTGGACGATCTGGCGCAAAGCGCCTGACCTTCAGGCCTTGCGCGTCTTGCGCCCCCGGGTGAAGCCCCGATCGGTTTCGATGAACCGCGACAACATCGGCCCGATCAACTTCACCGGCTCGACCGCCTTGCCGCCGGTCTCCGCACCCAGCGCCTGGCCATAGGCCACCAGGTCCCGGTGCAGCGCGGCCGGCAGGTCCAGGCTCATCTTGACCGGCGTATCGTCCTCGATCGGTCCCAGCTTCAACTTGCTCATCGACGCGCTCCTTCGACATAGGGTTCAAGCACCAGGTCGCGGGTCAGCAGCACGCGCAGCGGCGCGCCCGGCCGGATCGTCAGGGTCGGGGCGCGGGCCAGGCTCGAGCCGACCATCTGGCGGCCGACATCGCCGGCTGCGTCGGAGACGCCCCGCCGCACGGCGCGGGCCAGGTCGGACTCGTCCGACGCGCCCGCCTCGGCGCCGACCGCCAGCAGGGTGCTCAGGGCCGCGGCCGCCAGCACTTCGCGGCCATGACGATCGACGCCGTCCTGCAGGCCGGTCATGCCCTGGAGATCGGCGGCCGGCAGCTTGTCGAGCAGGATCGAGCGGCCCGACGGCAGGATCAGCCGCGTCCAGACCACACCCAGCCGGCTCTGGCCGGCGGCCAGGGCGCTGTCGTATTCGCCCAGCAGCCGCGCCCCGGCCGGGATCAGCAGCACCCCGCCGCCCAGGCTGTCGAACACGTCCTGGGTGACCTGGGCGATGGCCGGCCCCTTGATGTCGGAGCGCAAGCCGGTGACCAGGGCGGCGGGAATGATCGCCCCGGCCTGCAGCACATAGGGCGAAGCGGGAGCCTGCAACCGCTCGGCGCTGACGATCCGCGGATCGGCCGCCGGGACCACATCCGCCCCTGGCGCCGGCGACACGACCACCCCGGCGGCCTCGTCGCGCCGCACGCCGCCGGCGGTGAACAGTCCGCTGCCCGCCGCCGCCACGCGCGCGGCCCGCGCGGCCGCCACGTCCGGATCGATCGCCCGGGACGGTGGCCCGGCCTCGGCAACGGCCGGAGCCGCCGACGCGTCATCGCGCCGGGCGACCTGGCTGGCCAGCATCGGCCGCCCCAGATCTCCGGGCAGCGGCGGCCCCAGCACCGGCGCGCCAGCCCGTCCGGCATAGCCGCGCGGCGCATTGACCACCGGGTCGGGCGGCGGCGCGGCCGGCGCATAGGCCGGCTCCGGCGGAGCCTTGTGGCGCTCGACCAGCGACCAGCCCAGGGCCCCGGCCAGGCCCAGACCGAGCACCGCCCCGCCGACCACCAGGGCCCGGCGCGAGACCTGGGCGACCGGCGGCGGCGAGGCCCGCAGCCGCAGGGTCTGGGCGATGGCCTTTTCCTCCTCGTCGATCGGCCCGCTCATCGGCCCGCCTCCCGCAGGATGCGGACCCGACGCGCCCACCGCCCCTGGCCCAGGCGCAGTTCGGCCCGGTCGAGGATGCGGTCGACGACGATCCGCCGGCCGGCGACGCGGTAGTTGACTAGTTCGGCGGTCTTGCCGTCGGCGCCCACCACGAACAACGGCGGCAGGTCGCCCAAGGCCACGGCCGGCCCGAACTCGACATAGGTCCGCCGCCCGTCATCGAAGACCCGCAGCGGCCGCCAGGCGACGCGCGGCCCCTTGATCCGATAGGCGAGGTTCAGCCGCGCCAGGTCCGGCTCGGCCGCGGCGGCCGGGGCGGCCGGCGGCGCGGCGACCAGGACGATCGGCGGGGCGGCATAGCGCCAGCGGACCTCGGTGTCGGCCCCGCGCGCGACGGCGCGAAGATCCAGGTGGTAGGTGCGCAGCGTGGTGTTGATGATCAGGTTGGTCGCCAGGCTCAGGGCCGACGGCTTGACCAGAACGTGGACCCGCTGCTCGGCGCCGCTCCCGCTGACCGTGTCGCCAATGATCCAGCGGGCGGTGTCGCCGGCCGCCAGGGCCCCGGATCCGACCAGCCGCTCGCCCGGCTGCAGGACCAGGTCGGTGATCCGGCCGGGACTGGCCAGCACCGGATAGACCGCGCTGTCCTCGTAAGCATAGGTTCGCCGCGCCGTCACGGCCGGGCCTGACATGGCCGGCTCCCCCGCACCGAACGCCAAGGCCGGTGCCGGCGGGCCCGACCCCAGAAGGGTCAGGCCCAGGACCATCCAGCTCGCCCTCACGACGTGAACTCCTTCGACCAACCTATTGAGTGAATGAAGATTCCGAGCGGGTTCTTGCGCAACCCATCGAGGGTTCGCGGCGGTCGGAGGGCCAGGGTCAGGATGCCGCTCCAGCGCTCGGTGGCGGCCAGCTGGCCGTTCTCGTAGCGCCGCTCGATCCAGGCGATGCGGAAGCTGTCGGGCGAAGCCCGCACGACGCTGGAGACTTCGACCGTGACCTGGACCTTGCCGACCTGGCCGAAGGGATCGGCGCCGCGCGCGTGATCCGACAGGGCGATAGCCCCGGCGTCGTCGACGAAGTCATAGGCCCGTCGCCAGGCCTGCCCCAGCACCACCGGATCGGCCGGCAGCGACCGCACGCCCTCGATCCAACGGGCCAGGCTCCAGGCGATCATCGGGTCGGTCGGCCGCACGCCCGGGACGGCCGGCGCAACGACACGCGGCGCGCCAAGATGATCGACCTGAACGATCCAGGGCGTCACCGAGCCGCGCGTCGCCAGCCAGGCCAGGCTGCCGCAAAGCGCTGTATTGGCCGCCAACAGGCCGACGGCCATCAACCGCCAGCCGGCGGCCTGGGCGCGCCAGGTCCCCAGGCGCTCGTCCCAGGCCTGGCCGGCCCGCTGGTAGGGGGTTTCGGGAACGGGCGTCGCGCCAAGGCGCGGCGAGCCCTTGAACGGGTTCATCAGCGATCCTCCGAGAGAGATGGACTGGCGCCGGCGCCGTGGTCGTCGCCGCTGCCGGCGGCGTGCAGGGCCAGGCCGGCACCATGGGCCATGGCCTGGCGATGCTGCATGTCGCGGGCCCAGGCCGGCGGCGCGCCGCCCTGCCCGTCCTCGCCCGCGCCGCCCTCCGACGAACCGCCGGACGAACCGCCCGACGAGCCATGGCGGGAACCGCCCGCGGGGCTTGAAGCGGGCGTCGGCGCGGCCGCCCCGCCGCCCGGCGCGGGTCCCGAGCCGGGCCCGGAGCCTTGGGGCCCGGACGGCGGCCGCAGGTCATCGCCACCGCCCGACGGTCCGGGCCGCCCGCCCGCCGCCCCGGCGGCGCCGGCGGCCAGGCTCGCACCGCCGGCGGTTACGAGCTGGGCGGCGGCCGCCCCGGCCATGGCCATGCCGCCGACCATCAGGCCGGTCCCGACCGCGGCGCCGGCGCCCAGTTGCGGCGCGCCCGAGACCAGGCCCGAGGCTATTCCCGGTCCGAAGATCGACAGCCCCAAAAGGGCGAGCGACGCCAAAGCCAGGGCCAGGACGGTTTCGAGATTGGGCTGGCCTGGCCCGATGGCGGCGGTGAATTCGGAAAACAGCGACGAGCCGATGCCGGTGATCACCGCCAACACCAGAACCTTGACCCCGGCGGCGATGACATTGCCCAGCACGCGCTCGGCCAGGAAGGCGGTGCGGCCAAACAGGCCGAACGGCACGAGCACGAAGCCCGCCAGGGTCGTCAGCTTGAATTCCAGAACGCAAACAAAGATTTGCACGGAAATTATAAAGAAGGCGACCACGACCAGCAGCCAGCCGATCAACAGCACGACGACCTGGACGATGTTCTCGAAGAAGGCCGGAAAGCCGCTCAGTTCGGCGGCGGCCTCCAGCATCGGCTTGGCCGCCGAAATACCGGCCGCCGCCACCCGGCCCGGCCGCAGGAAGTCCTCGGCCGACAGGCCGCCGCCCGCCGCCTTCAGCCCCAGGCCCGAGAAGCTGGCCAGGATGATGGTCGAGAGGGCCTGGAAGTTGCCGATGAGGAAGGCGAAGAACCCGACATAGAGGGTCTTCTTGATCAGCCGGGCCAGGACGTCCTCGCCCGGGGCCCAGGCCCAGAACAGCGCCGCCAGGGTGACGTCGATGGCCACCAGGGTGGTCGACAGGAAGGCGACCTCGCCGCCGAGCAGGCCAAAGCCTGAATCGATGTAACGGCTGAAGACCTCGAAGAAGCGGTCGATGACGCCGGTGTCGTTCATGACCCGGCCTCCGGCGACGTGCCGAAGAACCGAGCCCGCGCCGCGTCCCAGGTCTTCCGGCAGGCCGGATCGTCCAGGGCCGCCTCCCCGGCCGCCCGGCAGCGCGCCAGGGCCGGATCGCCCGACCGCGTCGCCGCCAGGACCGGAGTGGGTTTGGGCGCGGCCCGCCCCGCCAGGATCGCCGCGCCGAAGATGATGATCAGGGCGGTCCCCCAGACGAGGGCCCCAGAGACACCAGAATGAGTCATGGCTGGGGTGAAGCCTGCGGCGCACGGCCCATGAACCGGGCGAACCGGGCCCTGGCGTCGGCGCGGGCCGCGGCGCGGTCGGCCGCCTCCAGGGCGTCGGCCCGGCCCTGCGCCGCGACCAGGGCGGTCAGGGCCGAGAGCTGCTGGGCCTGGAGCGCCAGGAGCTGGTTGCCGGCCTGGGCAGCCTGCAGGGCGCCGCTGGCCCCCTGGCTGGCCGAGATCAGGGCCTGCATCTCGCCGCGCCCGGTCTCCAGCCCGCCGATCACCCCGGCCTGGACCTTCAGGGCGTCCTCGAACCCGGCCACCGAGGTGGCCCAGCGCTGGTCGGCGCGGGCGGTCAGGTCAAGATCGCTGGCGTTCAACGGGACCGCGCCATAGCGCCCCTTGAAGGCGTCCTGGATCTGGCCGACGTCATAGGCCAAACCCCGCGCCTGGCCGATCAGGGCCTGGGTCTGTCGCACCTGATCCTGCAAGGCGGCCAAGGACGAATAGGGCAAGCCCGCCAGGTTGCGCGCCTGGCCGATCAGCATCTGGGCCTCGTTCTGCAGCGAGGCGATCTGGTTGTTGACGCTCTGCAGGGCGCGCGCGGCCTGCAGGACGTTCTGGGCGTAGTTGCTGGGATCATAGACGGCGACCTGGGCCAGGGCCGGCGGCGCAGCCGCCAGGCCCAGCATCAGGGCCGCCGCCAGGCGGCGTCGGGTCAGGGTCATCACAGGGTCTCCGGAAAGAAGGGGGCGGCGGCGCCAGGCGCGCCCGGCAGCAGGTCGGCGGCCCATCCAAGGCCGCGATGAACCAGCCAGGCCCGGGCGAAACCGGCCGCGCCGTGTTCGGCGAGCAAGGCGGCGATGGCGGCCTGGTCGGGCTTGGAGGCGGCCGCGCAGAAGGCCAGGGCCACCGGACCCAGATCGAGCTCGAACAGGCGGTCGCCGGCGGCGGTGCGCAGGTAGTAGTCGCGCTTGGGCGTGGCTCGCGCCAGGATCTCGATCTGGCGGTCGTTGAAGCCGAACCGCCGATAGGTCGCCGCGCCTTGCGGGTCCATGGCCCAGGCGTTGGGCAGGAAGATCCGGGTCAGGCACAGCTCGGCGATCGACGAAGCGATGGCGCTCTTTTCGACCTGGGCCAGGGACAGGGTCGACAGCACCACCGAGCCGTTCTTCTTGCGCACGGTGCCCAGCCAGGTCTCCAGCTGCGCGCCGAAGGCCGGGTCGTCCAGGGCCAGCCAGGCTTCGTCGACCAGGATCAGGGCGGGCCGGCCGTCGAGCCGGCGCGCCACGCGGTGAAAGAGATAGGCCAGGACGGCGGGCGCGGCGGCCGTACCCAGCAAGCCTTCGGTCTCGAAGGCCTGGACGTCGTCGGCGCCGACGCTCTCGTGGTCGCCGTCGAGCAGGCCGCCCCAGGGTCCGCCCAGGCCATAGGGGGCCAGGGCCGCCTTCAGTTCCCATGAGGCCAGCAGGGCGATCAGGCCGCTGATCGTGCGCTCATGCACCGGGGCCGAGCCCAGGCTGGCCAGGGCCGACCAGACATGGTCGCGCACCGCCGGGGTGATGGCCACGCCCTCGCGGGCCAGGATGGCGACCAGCCAATCGAGCGCCCAGGTCCGCTCGGCGGCCTCGTCGATCCGGGCCAGGGGCTGGAGCGCCACCGCCCCGCCCTGCCCGGCCAGGACGCCGCCGAGATCATGGAAGGCCCCGCCCATCCCCAGGGCCGCGGCCCGGATCGAGCCGCCGAAGTCGAAGGCGAAGACCCGCGCCCTGGGATAGCGCCGGAACGACAGGGCGATCAGGGCCAGCAGCACGCTCTTGCCGGCCCCGGTCGGCCCGACCACCAGGGCATGGCCGACGTCGCCGACATGCAACGACAGCCGAAACGGCGTCGAGCCCTCCGTGCGGGCCATCAAGAGCGGCGGTCCGCCCAGATGGGCGTTCTCGCGCGGCCCCGCCCAGACCGCCGACAGCGGCGCGATGTGGGCCAGGTTCAGGGTCGAGAGCGGCGGCTGGCGGACATTGGCGTAGACTTGGCCGGGAAGGGTCCCGAGCCAAGCCTCCACGGCGTTGACCCGCTCGGCGATCACCGTGAAGTCGCGACCCTGGATGACCTTCTCGGCCAGGGCCAGCTTGGCGTCGGCAATAGCCGGATCGGCGTCCCAGACCACCAGGCTGGCGGTGACATAGGCATAGGCGACGGCGTCGCCGCCCAGATCCTGCAAGGCGAGGTCCGCCTCGCCGGCCTTGTTGGCCGCGTCGCTGTCGATCAGGGCCGATGGCTCCTGGGTCAGGGCCTCCTTCAGCAGGGCCGCGATCGACTTCCTCTTGGCGAACCACTGGCGCCGGATCCGTCCCAGCAGGGTCGCGGCGGCCGACTTGTCCAGGCAGATGGCGCGGGTGGTCCAGCGATAGGCGAAGGCCAGGCGGTTGAGCTCGTCGAGCACGCCGGGAACCGTCTGGGTGGGCAATCCCACGATCGTCAGGACCCGCAGATGGGCCCCGCCCAACCGTGGCTCCAGTCCGCCATCGAGGGCTTGCGTGGCCAGCAGGGCGTCGAGCTGCATCGGCGTCTCGGGCACGCGCACCCGCTGGCGGACCGTGGAAATCGCCCCGTGCAGGAAGCTCAAGGTGGCGGCGTCGTCCAGCCAGGTGGCCAGGGGCATCAATCCCTCGACCAGGGCCAGCAGCCGGTCGGATCGATCGACGAAACCCGTCAGCTCCGTTCGCCAATCGATCTGGCTGGAAGCCCGCCCCTCGACGAACAACCCCTCCAGCCTGCCGGCGCGCTCGGCCGGCGGCAGATAGACCAGGGTCAGGAAGTAGCGGCTTTCGAAGTGCGCGCCCGCCCGCCGGAACCGCGCCTTGCGCTCCTCGTCGACCAGGGCCGAGACCGGATCGGCGAAGGCGCTGTCGGGATAGGCCATGGCCGGATCGCGGCGGGCCTCGACGAACAGGGCCCAGCCCGAACCTAATCGGCGCAACGCCCCGTTCAGCCGCGCGGCCACGGCGGCGACCTCGGCCGAACTGGCCGAAGCCAGGTCCGGACCCCGGAACTCGGCGGTGCGCTGGAAGGCCCCGTCCTTGTTGAGCACCACGCCCGGCGCGACCAGGGCCGCCCACGGCAGGTAGTCCACGAGCGCCTTGCCGCGCTGCGGATAGTCGCGAAGGTCGAGCACGGCTCAGACCTCCAGCCGGGCCGGCAGGCGGACGTGGCGCCGGCCGACCTCGAAGATCAGGGGATCGCGGCGCGCGGCCCAGACCGCCAGGCCATGGCCGACGATCCAGACGCCGATCCCGACCAGCCACAGCCGCAAACCGACCCCCAGGGCCGCGGCCAGGGTGCCGTTGACCAGGGCGATGGCGCGCGGCGCCCCGGCCAGCAGCATCGGCTCGATCAGGGCCCGATGGACCGGCGCGGCGAAACCGGGAACCGGATCGGCCATCAGACCAGCGCCCCGCCGCCGAACGAGAAGAATGACAGGAAGAAGGAACTGGCCGCGAAGGCGATAGACAGGCCGAACACGATCTGGATCAGCTTGCGCGAGCCGCCGGAGGTGTCGCCGAAAGCCAGGGTCAGGCCGGTGACGATGATGATGATCACCGCGATGATCTTGGCGACCGGCCCCTCGATCGACTCCAGGATCCGCTGCAGCGGCTCCTCCCAAGGCATGGACGAGCCGGCGGCCTGGGCCGACCGACTGACCAGCAGTGCGGCGATCGCCAGGGGCGTGACGCGGCCGACATGGCCAAGCGGATCAAGCATCGAACCCGACAGCAGGCGTTGACGCAGCGACGGATTCCGGGCGGCAGGAAGCATGGGTCTCTCCAAGGGTCAGGGGTTCAGGGCGGGGGTGAGCTGGTAGGCGCCGTCGGCGGCCAGGCCCGCCAGGCGCGAAAGTTCGACCAGGCGGCGCTGGCGGCCGCGGCCGGCCAGGACGGCGATCAGGTCGACGGTGTCGGCGATCAGGGCGCGCGGCACGGTCACCACCGCCTCCTGGATCAGCTGTTCGAGACGCAGCAGCGCCCCCAAGGCCGAGCCGGCGTGCAGGGTACCAACCCCGCCCGGATGACCGGTGCCCCAGGCCTTGATCAGGTCCAGGGCCTCGGCCCCGCGCACCTCGCCGATGATGATGCGGTCGGGCCGCAGGCGCAGGGCCGAGCGCACCAGCTCGCCCAGGGTCGCCGTCCCCTCCCCGGTCCGCAGGGCCACGAGGTTGGGCGCGGCGCATTGCAGCTCGCGCACGTCCTCGATCATCACCACCCGGTCGCCGCCGGCGGCGACCTCGGCGAGCAACGCATTGATCAGGGTGGTCTTGCCGCTGGAGGTCGGCCCGACCACCAGGATGTTCATCCGATCGCGAACGGCGCCGGCCAGAACCTCGGCCTGCTCGGCGCTCATCACGCTGGCGGCGACATAGTCGGACAGGGGAAAAACCCGGCTGGCGGGCTTGCGCAGGGAAAAGGCCGGTCCCGCCACCAGCGGCGGCATCAGCCCCTCGAACCGCTCGCCGGTCCCGGGCAGCTCGGCGGCTAGGCGCGGCCGGCCGGCATGGATCTCGGCGCCGACATGATGGGCGACCAGGCGCAGGATCCGTTCGCCGTCGGCGGCCGACAGCACCAGGCCCGCCTCGACGAGACCGCCCTCGAAGCGGTCGACCCAGACCCGGCCGTCCGGGTTCAGCATCACCTCGGCGACGCCAGGATCCTCCAGCCGCGCCAGCAGCAGCGGCCCCAGGGCGGTGCGCAGCATCTTGCGGCTGCGCGACAGTTCGATTTCAGGCTGGGAGGGTTCCACGGTCATCCCCGTTGCTCACGGGGATGACTAAAAGGACCGCGTTCAGGCCGATCTCAACAGCCAAATCGGCTGATCGTACCCTGGCGTGGAAAGGCAGGCGGGCTGCGCACCGAGACGAAGGCCCGCCCTGGCTTCGATCGACCGTCGCAAGCCCCGACGGCTAGTGACCGCCCTCGACCCAACCGCCCCCGGCGGCGCGGAACCCTTCCGCCAGCGCCGCTTCGAGATCCAAGGACTCCCATTGCCGCATTGGATTGAGATGGCTGACCATGTCGGGCAATAGGCGTCGTAGAGGCCGCGGACATAGCCATCCAGACGGCTCAGCGGCCCGTTGTTGCAGCTCGCGCAAACGTCCCGGATCGTCTGGTTCTTGCCGGCGATCTTCTTGGCCCGGGCCAGATAGGCGATCGGATAGTCGGTCGCGTTGAGCAACTAGTCGGGCCAGATGTGCTCTCGGGTTGGCGGCCGATCCCGGTCGCAGTAGGTACAGGCTGGCATCCGGCCCCGCCTAACAGGTCGCGCGCGGTTCGGCCGGAGGAGCACACCGGGTCGGCGCGCGCGCCTCCCACTTGGCCCGTAGCTGGTCCGGCGTCAGCAGCAGGTCATCCTTGTAGATGCACAGGATGTCCTCGATCCCGTGGGTCGAGAACTCCCGGAAGGCTTCTGGGACCTGGCTGGGGAAGATGCCCCAGGCGTCGCCGCGCGGCAGGCGCCCGCCGAACAGTCGGCGAGCACCGACGCGGGTCCCGGCGTGGAGGTAGACGATGTGTTCGGAGACGTGGCCGAGCCGCTCACAAATACGGTCTGCGGCGTCATAGGCCGCCAGCTCGCCGGCACCGTAGACCGGCTTGAACGCGGTCTCCACGAGGAGGTGGACCTCGTAAAATCGGCCCGCTTGCTCCAGCTGCGGCCCGATCGCCGCCAGGGCGGCCACACAGCCGTCGATCGCCGCACGAGTCAGCCGCCGTTGATGGGGATGGCGCTGGCCATTGGCCATTCTGGCGTGACCCACCCGGTCGAGCACCTCGAAGAAGGGATGGCCCTCGGCCGCCCACCAAGCCGCATCGCGCTCTCGCGTCTCTGCGCCGGCGCGGTACTCGTCCGCGATCATCTTGGCGGTTTCATACCAGACGTGCGGGCGCATGGGGCCTCCGGTCAAACGTGAGCACGCATCATCGCGCTAAACCTCTGTTCCCGCAATGTTCACGATGCCCTACACTGTAGGCGGGTCACTTCCGTCGTGAAGACCTGCTAAGGTTGAGACGGTGAAGCTGGTTCGAGGGCAATATCGTGCAAATCGTCCGCGTCCACATCGAGAACTTCCGCGGCGTTCGCCAGGCCAACATCGAGCTTGACGGCACGGTTGTCTTCCTTGGTGACAATAACACTGGCAAGTCCACGGTGCTCGAGGCCATTGAGCTGGCGATCGGCGCCGACCGTCTGTCTCGGACGCAGGCGATCGACGAGCACGATTTCTTCGGCGGCGACTACCAAGCGCGGGATGGCCAGCCGGGCAAACGGATCGTGGTCGAGGTGGTGATCACCGACCTCGATGAACAACTCACCACCAAGTTCCGCAACAACCTCGAGTTCTGGCGTCCGGCCACCCAGGAGATGGCGGCCGACCTCTTGGCGGCGGCAGCCCCCGGGACGAAGCCCGCCGTCCGCATCCGCTTCGAGGGGGCCTACGACGCGGACGCCGATGAGTTCACCGCCAAGACCTGGTTCGCCGTGCCTCGGGACGACCAGGGCCAGCCGCAGGCGGACTGCCGGACCTCCGACAAGCGTGAGTTCGGCTTTCTGCACCTGCGCGCCCTTCGCACCGGCAGCCGCGCCCTATCGATGGAGCGCGGGTCGCTGCTCGACGTCATCCTGCGCACCTACGAGGTTCGAGCCCGCATGTGGGAAGGGCTGCTGGACGGCCTGCGTGACCTTGACGTGGTCGGGGCCAACGATCCGGAGTTCGGCAAAATCCTCACCGACATCCGCGACGCGATGCGCGAGATCGTGCCTGGGGAGTGGGCGGACGCCCCGCACCTGCGGGTCTCGGAGTTGACCCGCGAGGATCTTCGCCGGGTGTTGAAGTCGTTCCTCGCCACGGGCGTCCCCGGCTACGCCGCCCCCTTCCAGCACCAGGGATCGGGGACGATCAACGCCTTGGTCCTGGCGATGCTCGGTTTGATCGCCCAACGTCGCCAAGGGAGGGTGATCTTTGCCATGGAGGAGCCGGAGCTCTCCCTTCCGCCCCACGTCCAGAAGCGCGTCGTCGACAAAGTGCGCGAGTTGGCTTCCCAGGCGCTGTTCACCTCGCACTCGCCCTATGTGATCGAGCAGTTCACGCCTGAACAGATGACGGTGATGACCCGGGACAACACCGGCCTGCTCAACGCCGCCCGCGTGGTGCTGCCCAACAATCTCAAACTCAAAGTCTTCCGTGACGGCTTCAGGACCCGGTTCTGCGAGGCCCTGCTGGCACGGCGCGTCCTTGTGGTGGAAGGCAGGACGGAGTTGGTCGCCTACAGCGCGGCCGCTCGCCGCGCGGCGAGCCTCAGCCCCCAGACCTATGAGCGCCTCGACACCCTCGGCTGGGTGCCGTTTGACGCCGGCAGCGAGACGGCGGTCGCCGACTTCGCCCGGTTCTTCCGCAGCCTCGGCAAGATGACCGCCACGATCTTCGACCAGCAAGCGCCGGCGTCGAAGGCGGTGATCGAAGCTGCCTGCGACCAGGCCCTTGAACAGCCCTATGCCGGCTTCGAGAACCTGCTTCGCGCCGAAGTTCCTGCCGACATGCAGGCGTGGTTCGTAGGTTGGTTCAGTGATCAGGGTGAATGGCCCCATGCACTGGCCGGCGTCCTGCCGCCCAAGGGCCTCGCCGCCGCCCAATACGCCAATGCCTTTGCGGCCCTGTTCACGCACAAAAAGGGGGCCGATTTCCTCACCGTGTTTTTCGAGCAGTGCACGGGCCTCGGCCACCTTCCCCCGACGATGCTGGCGTTCCTGGCGACGCTAAAGGCGATGGCGGCCCCTCCGCCACCGCCCGCGCCGCCGCCAGCCGCACCGGCCGCGCCGGACTTTTTTGGCTAGGTCGCGTGGCGCTGATCCTCACCGACGACAAGCGGCGGCTCCTCGCTACCGAGGGACATATCCTGGTGCGCGGCGGCGCAGGGTCCGGCAAGACTACAATCGCCCTGGCGAAGGCGTGTTTTGATCTACAGGCGAGCCGACTCGGCGCCTTGGGCAAGGCTCTGTTCCTGAGCTTCGCCCGCGCCACAGTCGCCCGGGTCGCCGAACAGGCGACGGCGACGATCGCGGCGAATGAGCTCTCGCGGATCGAGATCAACACCTATCACGGTTTCGCCTGGACCATCTTGAAAAGCCACGCCTACCTGCTCTGTGCCAAGCCCGGCGTGAGGCTCCTGCTCCCGACCCAGGCCAGGGATCGCCTCGCGGGCCTGGAAGGCGACGCCCGGGCCGCCCGTCAACGCCAGTTGTTCGACGAAGAAGGACTGGTCGCCTTCGACCTCTTTCCGACTCTGATCGTAGAGTTGTTCACCCGGCTTCCTGTCCTTGCCGTGGCCTATGCCGGCGCCTATCCGCTCATCATCGTGGACGAGTTTCAGGACACGAACGCCGAGGAATGGGCGATGATCGCCGCTCTCGGTCAGCGCAGCCGGCTGATCGCCCTGGGCGACCCCAAGCAGCGCATCTACGATTTCAAAGGCGCCGATCCTCGCCGCTTCGACGAGTTTATCGCCGCGTTTCAGCCGACGACCTTCGATTTCGGCGGCGAGAATAATCGGAGCGCCGGGACGGACATCACTCACTTCGCCGACGCGGTGCTTGAAGGTGCCTTCCGGCCAGAGCCCTATGCCGGTGTGACCATCGCCCGCTACCGCGGCCAAGGCATGAGGCCGTTGAAGGAACAGGTACTGAGCGCCGTAAACCGCTTCCGCAGGACGCCGGAGTGGTCGGTCGCCGTGCTGGTCCCCGCCAACGCCTTGGCCATCGCCGTCTTCGACTACATGCGCCAGGCCGAGCACGGCCTTCCGGCCTACCCGGCTGAGATCCTGGTGGCCGCTGAAGGCCCGATCCTCGCCTCGAGCATCATCGCGTTGCTGCTGGAGCCGCACACGGATTCCCATCAGCTCTGCGCGCTGGTGCTGGAAGGCCTAGCATCTTTCGAACTGGGACGAAGCGAGGCTGCCGGCACGACGGCGGTGACCAAGGCGGGGCGGCTGCGAAAGGCGGCTTCGCAAGTGCGCCAGCGTGGTGACGGCGGCTACGGCGCCCGGGGCGTTGCGCCGGACGTGCGGGACCTCGTCGCTCAGGTTCGCCAGATCGTCTTGACCGGCGCCCCCATGGCGGACTGGCGCGCGGTTCGGGCCATCCTGGCCGCCAGCCCCCGCGACGAGCTCAGACACGTCGCTCGGGAAGCCCGCCACCTTCGCCTGCTCCGACGCGGCACCCAGATCGAAGGCCGCCTAGCCGAGGCGTGGCGGGAACACGGCGCCTATCGCGCCGCCCGCGAGCTGCTGGCCGCAGCTGTCGTCGAGGACCAGTTCGCCGCAACCACCCGACCCCATCGTGGCGTCACGGTCATGACGATTCACAAGGCAAAGGGTAAGGAGTTCGACGAGGTTATTGTCTTTGAAGGCATCTACCAGCGCTTCCTTCAAGCTCGTGGAGGTGACCCGGAACGCTCCGCCCGCTTCAATCTGCATGTAGCGGCTACCCGCGCAAAGCGAGGGGTCGTTTTTATGACGCCGGCGCAAGATCCGTGTGCCTTGCTTCCCTGAACACCAATCCGTGGCGACACCGCACCGAACGTTTTTCGCGGAGCACCATTGACAGAGGGAGCTCCAGAAAGCGGACCTTCTCAAAGGAAGAGAAGAGTCAGGAGCGGCGGGACAAGTTACTGCCTTGGCACGCCACCGCGGCACGGGATTGCACCCTCGTCCAATCGCCTGCCAAGACAGCGATCTCTTCTCGCCCGTCTAACCAGTGGCGAATGGTGTCGATCACCAGCGGTGGGGCAAGCTTGGCTCTCCCCCGCAGAGCGCACTCCCAAACCGTTAACACACGCCAGCCGCTGTTCTGAAGCTGCGCCTGAACAGTGACATCACGCGCTTGATTGCGAGCGATCTTCTCACGCCAGAAGTCCTCCTTGGTCGCTGGGATCTTGAACATCGGGCAGTCGTGGCCATGCCAGAAGCAGCCATGAACGAACACTACCGCCCTACGTCGAGGGAAGATGAGATCTGGTTTTCCCGGGAGGGCGCCGTGCAGACGGTACCGTAGACCCGCAGCGTGCAGGCCGCGCCTGACAATCAGCTCAGGTTTGGTATCGCGGCCGCGAATGGCGGACATATTGCGCCGGCGCTGCTCAAGCGTATGAGGGTCGCGCCCGCTTGTCAGCCTGCCGCCACCGCCCGCGCCGCTCACGGCTCATCAGTTTCTGGCCAGCCGAGCTTGAGCGGCTTGCCCCAGTGCAGCAGCAACGGATCGACGGTGAAACCGTCGGGCCGAAGCCCCGACGGCAATGTCGACAGGTGTCCGAGCACCTCACGCGCAAACTTTCCAACCCCCACAGCGCTGCGCATCTCGCCGCCATCGGCGCCGAGCCGGCTGACGCGCCAGATCGCATAGCGGTCGTCGATCGCCGCTGTCTCCAGTTCCGCCATCGAGATGTGAAACGGCGTGGAATGCTCGCCAACTGTGGTCTTTACCTCGATCAGCGCGACGCCATCGGCGCCCTCAACCTCGAAATCATACGGACTGATCGCGTTTTCCGACGCGGTCCAGCGCCAGCTAATGATCTGTGGACTGGGCTGCTCGAGGAAACTGCGAACCAGGCGCTCGCCATCAAGGCCGGTTTCCATCGCGCGCCGACGGGCCGCGGCGAGTTGCTCGGCCGTGATCTTTCGCCCTGCAGGCCGCTTGAGCAGCCTTGCGGTCGCGGCGGCGTCGCCTTGCGCGGCGGCCTCCAGATCCTCGCCGGCCGTCGCGTCCAGCAGGAGCTGATGAATGGGATGTTCCGCAGCCGTATCGGCGGCAAGGTCCGCAAGCGCCTCCGCGCTCAGCGTCACCATCGTGCGCCTGGGCGAAAAGCTAAGGCCCGCCAGGATCGAGACGTCCGCCGGCTCTGTGCCAGACAACACGACCAGATGGATCAACCGGGGGGCAGCTACGCCTTCAAAGCCCATCAGAACCACGTCGCCCGGGACAAGGTCAGCAAACCGCGCCAGCGCCTGTTCGGGTGCTTTGATGTTCTCGCCGTTCAGCCGATAGTTCTTGTACGCGTTGCCCTTTGCGATCTTACGGACAACCCGAAGCTCATCGTGCGACAGCCCTGGGCCATAGATCCGAAGCCGGGTTTCCAGTTCCCCGCCGCGCTCGGCGATCAGCTCGGCGATATCCGGGTAAAGGATGTCGACGAAGCAGTCCTTGTTGAGATTGATCGACTTCTGATTGTTGCGGTTGAGACCCCGGTGATGGGGATCAAAGAACGTCAGGTCCGTCTTGGTCAGCTGCTTGACCGCGAATCTCATGCCACCGTTTCCTCGCCTGCAGTCTCTGCATCCTGCAGGATGGCTTCGAGCGCCAGTCCGATCTGCGCAGCGCTCATGCCCGGCGCAAGCGAAACCGCGCCGAACCTGAACTGATTTCGATAGGCCGGGTGAAAGAGCCGTCCCGGCATCGGCGCATCGTTCCAGGTCCCTGCGACAATCGGAGAGGCCGGACTGAGCAGATAGGCGGCGCTGACCATCTGCCGAATGCCCGTGTCGCCGTCGGCCGCGACCAGAGCATCGCGATACATGTGCGCAGAGGCCAGGGCCTCGTTCAGGCCGGCTCCGATCCGGTATTTAGCGTCCAGGACGATCAGGCGGTCGCCGTCGCCCAGGCTTTCGATCGCCACGTCCGGCCTCATCTCACGGCTGAAGCTGCCGCGCCCGTCCTTTTCGAGCCAGTACTCGCGGTAGCGGCGCTGAAAGCACAGGGCGATGCCAGCTGCCGGGAGGCGCACGACAGCCTGGCCGGCGGCGAGGGTCACGCCACGCCCGGCTTCGAACAGACCAGAGACATCGACCCTGTCTGCGCCGAACCTGGCGATCGCGGCTCTGGTCAGGCGCAGGTAGGCCCAGAGCTCGTAAAGGTCGAAGGTGCGGGCCAGCGGCATCTGCAGGAAGTCGCCAAACACATTAGCAACGCCCCGCGAGAAATCGCGGTGAAGTGCGGCAAACCGGCGGTACTGCGGCTCACCCAGCCAGATTGGCGCCGCGTCGGGACGCGGCGGTCCTGGCCCCACGCTCGCGAACAGCGAAAGGGCCAGCAGACCCCGCAGGTCGCGGGCCATTCGCCGGGTACGGTGAGCCCATAGCCGGGCCATGCGTCCATCTTCCGGATCGGGAGGAACAGAAGCGCGCAGCACGACCCCCACGCCCTCAAGCCAGCGCGCCCAGACTTCCAGAGACGCCTTCATCTGACGATGTGCGGGGATATCAAGGCTGGAGCGGCGCACCTTGCTGCGGATGATCTCCGGCAGATGGCCCTGCAGGGCGGCCGGGAGCCGCGGCGTTCCGGTTTCCTGGATCAGGCGGCCGGATCGAAACGACTTGAGGACTTCGGGCGCCGTAGCTCTTCCTGACCGCCAGTATGGTGTCAACGCATCCTCAGCGCGCAGAACGCGGCGCGGCCGCGCGTCGATCGCGCGGACCGTCTGGATGAGCGCCTGCATGCGGCTGCGCAGAAATTCGAGACGCGCGATCGGCGGAGGCCGGCGGCCGACACCGCGTGCGACGCCTTTGCGAAAGGGACTCAGAGCGAACAACGCAAAGGTGTCTTCCAGGACCTCGCGAACCATGGCGTCGAAGGCGTCGCGGCTGAGCTTTCGTACAGCCGGATCCGTGGTGATCTCAAACGCGTAACTGGCTGTGGGAAGTTTCAGTCGGCACTCTACCGTGCCGGCGTGAAATCCTGGCGCCCAGCGCCACCTCGCGCCGTCGGGTTCGGGAGAACGCAACGCCTCGAGCGGCAGCTCATCGATCAGGAGGTCCGCCTGCTGAGCGCCGGGCGCACCGGTCAGAACAAAGAGGTGCTCCTGCGCTTCCTCGATCAGTCCTGGTGCGGGAATCTCGGCGTCCGGCCAGATACGCACGGCCCGGGCCGGGTCACGCCCGGGCCATATGTGGAGGACAGCACTCACCGGCTGGTCTGGAACGCCCCGAGCTCTTCGAGGTCACGCTGCAGGCGCTCGACAAGCGCCAGCGATCTGGGCCTGGCGCTCATCTTGGCGGCCAGACCTGCGAGCAGGTCACGCTGAGCATCAGAACCTCGCAGGCGGGCCAGGGCCTTCTGAACCAGCTGATCGTCGATGACTTCTTCCGACGTTCGACCCAGTTTTTCCGTGGCGAAGGTGTGGTAGCGGACAAATTCCTCGGCCAGACGGTACCCGAAGCCCAGACCTTGAGGCGCGGTCAGGGCGCTGACCTCTTCCAGGACCGGCCGGCATGCGGCGATCGAAGCGTGCAGCTGCGGCTCACGCGCGGCCAGCCCGGCGAAAAAGGTGCCGAAATTGACTTCCGACATGTCGATGACCACCGCGCGGTCCATCACCTTGTCGCTCAGACTGCTTGTGGTCTCATCGACATTGATCGTGCCGATCAGGAAGAGGTTTGGCGGCACGCGAAGGCTGGCTGGCACTTCGCCGCCCGTGCTGCCCTCCATGGGCACGCCGCTCGAGTGCAGCTGCAGCTCGTGACGGCTTTCGATCGCGCTGAGCACGTCGGAGAAATAGTACTCCACCCGCGCCAGATTCATCTCGTCCAGCACGACAAAGACCGGCGACGCCGGATTGGCGGTGGCCACCAGCAGCGCCTCGAGGAACGGCGGCACGACATACTTTCCCGACAGCCGGTCTTCGTAGCCGGTCAGCCCACTGGGATCGGTCCATTCGGGACGGACGGGGCATACGAACAACAGCGGATCGGTCGCCTCCAGGCTGGAAAGCCCGTGAACCGTGCGGGCGTACTGCAGCGCCAGCAGGGTCTTTCCGGTGCCTGAAAGTCCCGAAAGGATCACGAAGTGCTTGTGAGCCAGGTGATTGAGCCCCGCGTGAAACCGGTCGACCAGGGCCTCGGGGTAGACCCCGCCCAATGCAGCGATGCCGTCGCGGATCTCGGTGGGTTTCAGGTCGACGGGCATACGCTGCATCAGCGGCCCGACGCTCGCTTCCGAGGTCCAGATTTTCCGTTCGCGCACCCGGTCCCGGCCGACCAGCCGCCCAAGATAGCCAACAAATTCCCGGGCCAGCAGGCTTCGCTTGGCCGACACGGCGGGCGGCCAGATGGCGAACTCGACGGAGTCGACGACCGCGGCACGCCTGTGGAGCGGTTCGGCCTCTGACACCGCGTCAAAGAACTCGTTGTCGAAGCCGATACGCCCGCCCTCGGTCAGGTAGAACTTCACGTTGTTGTTGATGCTGCCGGGCTTTTTGCCCTGGGCGACCAGCGCGTCATTGCGCGCCTTCACGTCGTGGAAGAGCTCCAGCAGCCCTTCGGTAAGCCGGGCAGCGTCGCTGCGAACCGTAATCGCAAAATAGACTTCGTCGTGCGGCGGAAAGGTCAGAACCGAGGTGAACACATAGGATCCGGGCCCGGGCTCGCCGGCCGCGAGCTTCACCGATGTCCCTTCGAGGTTGTTCGTGCACGCAAACAGGCCGCCCTCGAGGACGCGGGCGCTGTTTGAGAAACCGAAGTTTTCCGCCAGTCGCGCGTCCGGGCCGGCGCTGGCCTGGATGGCGGCCTTAAACTGCTTCTGCCGTACGGAGAATGACATCATCTCGCCTTCTGAGCGCTGATTTCAGGGTCGCCATCATCTCCGTCGCCACGGCTTTGGACAGCAGCGGCGGCACGGCGTTCCCGATCTGCTTGAAGGCCGGGTTCATGGTGCCGCAGAATCTAAACCCGTCGGGGAAAGACTGAAGTCGGGCGGCTTCGCGCACCGAGATGGTGCGCGCCTGAGCACTGTCATAATGGATGTGGCTGTAGGTATCCTTGCCCAGGTGTGCCATCAGCGTGCGGGCCGGCAGATCCGGCTCCATCTTGCGCCACTTGTTGGGGAACTTGCTGACGTCATAGGGCGGCACGATGGAGTCGCGCAGCGCTTTCCAGGCCGCTGAGCCTTTGCGCGGCGCCGAGCCCGTATCCAGGCGTAGCTTCTCCAGGGCCTCTTCAAACATCTTCACCGCCAGCGCATGGGCCTGCGGGTACTGGTCGCCGGGCTGGAGCCGGGCGAACAGATTCCAGTCGCGAGGCAGGTAGCGCATCACGTGATCGGACAAGCCTTCGCGGTTTTCCCGGCCCGGCCAGTCGCGCATCAGCCGGCCATAGGGCCCGACCTCAGCCGCGCCATACGGGATCACCGTGTCAAAGCGTCTGGGACCTTTGCTCAGCTTGCCTTCCAGGTGGAGAGTGATGGGCGGCAGATCGCTGAGGGCGTCTTTGGCTGTGACAGCCGGCGGCAGCGTCGCATCGGCTTCCGGCGGTTCGACATAGCTCACCGGCGCGCCGCTGGATGAGCGACGGTTCAGCAGCTTGAGCGCCACTTGCCGACTTCCGGCATAGCCGGGCGGAAGTTCCATGAAGTGGGTCGGCTTGGGAAAGCTGATCTCAGCGCCGAGCTCTTTGCGGTAGGCCAGGAGGATCATCCGCTCGCGCATCTGCGGCACGCCGAAATAGGAGGCGTTGAGCAGGGTGTATTTGGCCACATAGCCCTTGTCGCGGAGGACCTCACAGGTCTCCTCGGCGACATTCTGGCCGCCGTGGTTGAGCATGTCCGGCACGTTCTCCATGAGGAGCGCGAGCGGCTTGAACGCTTCAACGTAGTGCAGATATTCGAGATAGAGCTGCGCGCGAGGATCGTGCTTGAACGCTTCGGGATGTTCGTCGATCTCGCGAAGCTTGGAGCGGCCGACGCGGGCGAAGGCCTGACAGGGCGGACCACCGACGATGATGTCGACCGCCGAAGCCACCGTGCCCAGACCCAGCTCCTCGGCGAGGTCTTCCGGCGACAGCTTGGTGATGTCCCTGGGCAGCGCATGACGCGGATCGCCAGGGTGGAAGTTGGCGCCGTGCGATGCGGCCGCTTCAGGGTCAAACTCCACCGCCGCGGTGATTTCAAAGCCCGAGGACTGAAAGCCCAGCGAGATCCCGCCGCAGCCGGCGAAGAGGTCGAGGACGCGCGGCGCGCCACCGGCCTGCAGGCGTGCGATTTTACTCAGAATGGTCTGTTCGCCGGAGATGCTCATTGGGCTTTCCTCAGCGCAACGGAGACGCCGCCTTCACGATCGAGATGCTCCCGGATCAGGCGGGCGATCAGAGTTGATTTCTTATGTCCGCGCGCTTCGCAAAACTTCTCGAAACGGCTGGCCTCATCGGGACGCATGAGAACCTGGACGCGGACTGTTCCGCTCATCGAATCACCTTTTGTTCTGCGCGGACCCTGGCCCGTGCAGCGTGAGTCGGTCAACAGAAGTGTGTAGTTCTGCACCGCCGGCCAAAGCGCCGCCATGATAGAGGCTGATCCGACGGCAAGGGCGCCTTCGACGTCTTCAGGCCGTAGCGGCCGGCAAGCCGTTTCACATTCTGGCTTCAAGGACTTGGTTGCGGCGACGGGTTTGCCCCGCCTCAACATGCGGCTTCGTTCACGCCGGTATTCTTAATCCAGTCGACCACTCTTTCCTCACCGACCACCACCATGTGGGTCCGGGCCCGGGAAAGACCGACATAGATGAGTTCCGGCCGCTCCACGAGCTCAGGTTCTGCGCAGACTATAACGACAAGGCGCTCGAGCCCCTTGAAGTCGGATATATCGGTGATCGTGAGCCCTTCAGCGATGGCCTTGGTGAGTGCCTTGCGCAGGTCGTCGCGCAGGGAATCTGTAGCGGTCAACACCGCAATGTCGGCTGCGGCGACTCCGTCGCGTCCCGTCAGGCGCCGGAGGGTTTCAGCCACGGACGTGACGATGGGGCGGCCCTCGCAGGCGATCCACTCGACCGGCGTGCCCTCCGGCCCGACGGCGTTGACAGGGAGGCCGTCGTAGAAGCGGTTGCATTCGGCATGGATCAATTGGGTATTGCGGAAGTTGCGGGTCAGGCTGATCGGCACGAGCTGGAAGCTGGCCAGCTGCCCCTTGATCGCCCCGTAGACCTTTTGGTTTGTATCATAGAAGGCATGAAGCCGCGCTTCCGGATGACCTGACAGCGCCGCGTCAAGCGCCACCCACCAGTGCGATGGAAAGTCCTGGGCTTCGTCAACGATGATTGAGTCAGGCCGGATCGAAGGATCCGCGGCGACCACTTCCAGCAACCGTTCCACCTGCGCTTCAGCCGACAGGCCCTGCGATGAAGGCATTCCGGCCGCCTCGGACATCTGGTCGCAGAACTGGAGAAACGTAGCAACCATGACAGGCTCGTCCCTGAGCTGTTCGCGAAGGTATGCCGCGAGCCGCGGGCTCAGGCAGGTCAGGACGGTCTTCAGGCCAGACCGGCCCATACGCAGCGCATCTTCCATCGCCACAACCGTCTTGCCCGTGCCCGCGCCGCCGCCCACGGCCGCCCGCCGGACATCCTGGATATTGTCGAGGATGTGGAACTGCTGTGGCGTCAGCAGCCTGATGACCTCGTCGTCCTCGTCCAGGTAGTGCGCCAGTGGCGCATTGAGGATGAAAGGTTTTGCAAGAAGCTGCTCGAAGAGCGGCAACCGCGCACGCCCGACGGGCTCGCCGTCCCCGCCCAAGAGACGCTCCCGCACCCAGGTGCCCAGCTCCTTCATCCCGGGCCGGCAGCAGAAGATCGATGCGGGGCGGTCGGCGCCCAGGTTGCCGGGCGGGGCCTCGGCATCGGGGAAGACCACACCGTGCCGGATCCGGATGTAGAGGCCCGACGGCCACTGCCGCATTTCCTTCAGCTTGCGCAGGAGCTCGTGCTTGGCCGCGCGGGCTTGGTGGACGGGATCCTTGATCCTTGCACGGACACCCAGGCGATTGCGGGTCAGCCACTGATCCAGCACCGGATCATAGCTGATGCCACCGCCCTTCACCTCGATCGCCAGCACACCGTGATCGGGGTGGACGACGACGAAGTCGCATTCCCCGTCGATCTCCTCGCCCGTCGCCGTCAGGCCAAGCCAGGGCCTGCTATAGAATACGGTCCAGTGTCGATCGAGCTGAGCCTCAAGGGCGTCATAGACCCTTACCTCCGCCCTTCGGAGCGGGTGATCGCGGATGTCCGCCGGAAGCTTGGCCGGCCACATGCGTGGCTGGCTCAAGCGTGCTCTCCTGCGGCGAGGTCCGAAAAGAAGCCCAGGGATGCATCTGCTGGCGTCCCGACGAGCATCGCGCGATCCAGGAACCGGTTGAACTCTTCGCACGACGTCTCGGGCGACAGAACACAGGAATGGCAGGCGGCGAGCGACAGAGCCTCCTCTCCGGACATCAGGTCCTCAATGCAGAGGGGATCCGACGAGCACCACGCCTGGGCGCGGATGGCGGCCTCGATCGAGCGGCGCATGGAGCGAGGATCGCCCTGCCGGGCAAGGCCACCGAGCGTCCCGTCATCATCAGTTGTGGCCGTGTAGATGAGCAGGCCGCACAAGCCGGGGTCGTTTGCGTAGAGCCGCTCGCGCAAGGCCGTCGAAGAGTAACCGCAGTCCAGGGTGAGCTGCCGCATTAGCGCATGCGCCAGGGTATGCAGCAGTAGGAAGCGCGGCGTGATCTCCTTGTCTGGCCGCGATCCCTTGCCATGCCGCTGGGCCCACTCCGTGCGCCATCTCTGGTCTATGCGCCCTGCCCGTTCGACAACGGCGGGCAGGGCCTCCCAGGTCTCGAGCTGCTTGCGGTTCAGCTCGAGAAAGACGCCCTCGCCCCGGACCTCGACCGCAGGAAGCCAGTCTTTCCGCGTCACGGACAAGGATGCGATCTTCTTGGAGTCCGGATCACCGGGCGGCTGGATGCGAGTAAACCCCGTGATCGCGCGAACTTCCCGCAGCCGCACTACCTTCACGATCCGGCCAAACCATCGCACGATCTCAGGCGGCACGGGCTGGGGCCGGATCTCGAATTCCTCGTCCGCGCTGGTCGTGGCCGCACCACCGGTCAGCTGGCGGTATTCGTCGATCCTGAGGTTCGAGACATCCATGGCGCGCCAGGCTTCGATACGCAGCTCAATCTCAGTCGCCAGCATCTCCGGCGTAAGGGAAAGTTCCTCGAGGACATCCTTGAGAGGGCCGCGGGCCAAGCTCTCGATCATGACCAGCCGGTCCTCGGGAAGGATGCTCTTCAGGTGGTCCCACCAGACGCCCAAAGCCTCCTGGAGCCGGTTCGACCATGGCGGGATGCTAAGCGCCGACTCCACGAGTGGAAAATAGAGGTTGGACGCGCCGCGCTGCGCCGCACGCAGCTTGAGGTCACAACCTTCGTCAGCCGCCGCCAGCCAGGGCCTGTGGCCCCGGCAGTTCGGAAATCGCTCCCAAGTCTCCTTAGTGAAGATACGGTCCATCGAACGGCGCTGGCCGCATGCGGCGCAGCTTAGGATGATGCCGGCGAGGCCTGCCCCTTCGGCGGTGAGCTTGAGGAACCCTTCGCGGTTCTTGCAACCTTCGACGTGGCTGACCCAGGTATGCCAGGGAAACTCGTCGAGATGACCGTTCTCGCAGGCCATCACAAAACGCACTGGCACCACGAAGACCTTGCGATTTCCCGCCGCCTTCGTGCAGGGCCCGCACCAACGGCTCACCTTGCCGAGTTCGCTAAGCCAGAGATCTTCCCTTCCGATCCGATCGCACTTTGGGCACTGGAGCCATGCCGGAAACCGGACCGCCACGAGCGCGCGTTCGACATCCTGGGGATTGTTCGGGTCGCGGACCGGCGCAAGGCGGAAGCCAGCGACGTTGAGTTTCTTCTCGAGCCGCTCTTCATTGACGGCCTGGGGATGACGAAGCCCTCCGGGCGGGAAACTGCTGTCCCACTCCTCCAGTCCGGCCGCGACACCCGAGATCGCCGCGCCATCAGCCCGGAAATCTATGACGGCTCCCGGCCCAAAGCCGTTGGCCGCAGCGCTGCGGCGAAGCTCGCCAAGCTCGTTGCGAGGCATCAGCGATCTCTCCGGAGATAGTTCGTAAGGCGGTAGGGCGTCGACGGCTCCACGCCGCGCATGCTGGTCGGCGTCGGCCAAGCTTCGCCGATGGTCCGGCCGGCGGCTCGCCGGGCAGCAGCGCGTTCGGCGGGCTGCATCAGTCCCGTGCCGTTGTGGATCAGCCAGTAGTGGGCGGGCGCCCGGGCAACCCAGCGGCGCAGCTTCTTCAGGAGCTCTGCTTGGACTTCTGTCTCATCGGGATCCAGGCGCCGTGCGCGCTGAGCTATCCGCTCGATTAGTTGCTCGGCAGCAGCGATTCTGGCCGGGTCGAGCAGTGGACGGTCGATCATGCCCGGCACGAGATGACGGACGACCGCGACGAGAGCGGCGTGCAGGGCCCTATCGCGCGCCCGCGAGGCGAAAGGCGTCACGCTGGTAGCCTCAACGTCCCTGTACAGGCTCTCGTGCCAGGTTCGGAACGTCTCGTAATGCGACCGATCCCGAGGCTTGGCGCTATTCAAAACTCCGACGACCAGCCCCTTGACGCCGTTGCGCCCGACGCGGCTCGTGGCCTGGATGTATTCGGCAACTGTTTTGGGTTGGCCGTTGACGACCATCAGGCCGAGCCTAGGGATGTCCACGCCGACGCTGAGCATGTTGGTCGCCAGGACAGCGTCCAGCGCGTCAGGCTCGGTATCAGGGATCTCCATCCGGTCCAGCATTTCTCGGACTTCGTCCTGGGTGAGCCGGGAGGTCAATTCCTCGATGATCTGGGGTTCGCGGCGCGGCTCCACCCGCAAGTCCGAAAGCAGCTTCAGACTGTCATGGACGTCGTCCTGCATCAGGACGAGCGCCCCGCCGAGTTCACGCAGGGAGTTGAAGTAGGTGATCAGGGTCCAATAGGCGTCGCGATCGACCTGGTCGAGGCCGGACACGGCCGTGTGCATCAGCGAAGCGGCGACCGCCTGCAGCGCGAACTTCGCCGATCGCCCCGCGGTGGTGACACCAACATACCGGCGCCCGCCCGCCCCCTTCCGGTCAGGCGCCTCGACCACGGTGACGGCAAAGCCGGAGTCGCTGGCGCTCAGTCCCGGCGGGGGGAACTGGCAGGTCCTGCGGTCGAAAAGATCCCTCACTTGGCTCGATGCGCCGCGGATGGTGGCGGTCGAGCCGATCACCTTCGGCTTGGGGCCGTCGTGCGACAGGATCAGGTCGAGTGCTGCCTCGAAGAGACCGGCGATCGTGCCGAGCGGTCCGGCGATCAGATGCAGCTCGTCCTGGAGAATTAGCTGCGGCTGCGCTCCGGAATTCACACCAAAGAGCGCGGCGGTGGCAGCTTTGCTGACAATCTGGGCGAACTTGTCTGTCGTGCCGATGAGGAGAGTGGGTCGCTCGGCGTAGATATCCTCGTCGACTGCCCAGACCGGGAGGTGCTGGCCGTCGGCCAGCGTGCAATCCTTCGTCGTGCAGTAGATCCGGACGGGGTCGGTGCCCCGCCCCTGGCGGTAGTCCAGTTTCTTCCGGCAGCAGGGACACTGCAGCAGCTGTCGCGGCGTGGCGAGGCGGTCGTCCGTGAGCGAGTCGAACGCCTCCTGGCGGCTGTTGGGTGTCGCGCGCTTTCCAACCCACAGACCGATCGAGAAAGGCTTCGCGCCAAGCTTCGCCGGAGAACGTCGCCGGATGACATCGCAGGCACAGACCATCGCCGCGGCACGGATGAACTGCTGAGTCGTCAGCAATCGCATAGTATAGCGCATGATCACGGCGACACCCGCCCCGGTGTCGGGCGCGGACGGATTTCGCAGGCGTCGGTGGAACGCCACGATCGCCACAAGGCCAAGGTATGCCTCGGTCTTGCCGCCGCCGGTCGGAAACCAGAGAAGGTCCATCACCTCCCGGTCCGCGTGATCGGAATCGATCGCGGACTCCAGAGCCAGCAGCATGAAGCCCAGTTGGAACGGCCGCCAGACCAGCGCCTTGCCGGTCCCCCAATGGCGCTGCAGGGTCATCACCTCATTGGCGAGCCTGAAGGCCTCGGCGGCGGCGGGGTCCACGGTAAGCCTCGTCGCGCCTGCCCGCATCCGCGCGAGCACGTTCCGCGCCTCGGCTAGGTGCCGGTCGGCTGTCTCCCGCTCCCGCCCAGCAAAGATGCCAGCATCGCGCTCCTGCAGAGCGATCCAGTCCTCATAGGCTTTGCACAGCCGCTCTAGCCCCAATGCAAGGGCGTCACCTCGCGCTTGCGCAAGCCAGCCCGCTGCGAGCGGAGCGTTGTCGCCCTCGCTCAGGCCAGCGAAGAGCCGGTGCCCATCACCGCTGATGTCCGGCGTCACGGACTGCGGCAGCCACGTTGTGCGGACCTCTGTGATCGACGCGGCGGCCTCTTCGCCGCCACTCCACGTCGCCGAACACGTATGGCCGACCGCAAATTCCCGGGCATGACGGAAAAGCAGCGCGGAGGAGAAGTCCTCGTCGTCGATCGGCGTCCGGCGACTGGGACGGGCGACCAGTTCGCTCCCCTTGGCCGGCCGGATCGTAAGCTCCACCTGGAAGAGGGTGACATGCTCGAGGGCGTCGCGCCCAAGCTCCTTGGGCAGTGCATCGTTAACGAGCGTTACAGTGGCCAGCCACCCCCCGCTGAACTGCGCCACCCGACGATTGAGCCGGAGACCACCGGGATCGCCGGTCAGCGGGATATCCGCCGGCGCCGACGGGTCCAGGACCAATTCCACCGGCTCAATTTCTGAAAGCCTGCGTTGCCAGCGCTTCCGGCCGTCGACCGTCTGCAACTCGTAGAGCGCAAAGCTGACCTCGGCCACGACGCGCGGAAAACCGCCGACCGCGTCACGTGCGGCGAAAGACAATCCCGCCGTGGACGGCCGGCGCATGGAAACGGAGGACGGCACGGCGGCGTCACCGCCATCATCGCCTTCCTCGTCCCCGGCGGCGATCGCGAGCCGTTCGTCTTCTTCCGGCGCGATCTCGGTATTCCGAGGCCAGAGAATGCCCGTCAGGTAGATATCCGACGGCCGATCGCCCAGAAGTTCGTCTGGGGCATGAGGACCAACGAGATCCTCGGCAAGTCGCTCGACGATGAGCTCGCGCGGCCGCGCTGTCGGTGAACTGGCCATGGGCTCACTTCGAAGGAATGGCAGCGCTGGAGAAGCCGGTCAGGAGCGGGGCAAGCATGAAACCACTGGTGCGCCAGGGTTCATGCAGCATTTCAAGTTGTGGATCGTCCGGGCGCAGCACGAGGCTGCGCACGCCGATCGATCGCAAGTGCGGTAGAAAACGGGGCGGCGGCCAGCGCTTGGCACGCTTGGTGATGCCAGTGACCTCGTCCTTGAAGGACTCCGAGAGCACCCCGACCCGGTCATTGTGTTCAGTCTGCAGCTCGAAGCGCCAGCCGAGACTTTTCGTGGTCACGGCCTTCATATGGCCCATGACGGGTTCATCCCACAGGCCATCCTGCGCTTCCCTGGCTTGGTCCGCAGTTTCGAATGCATCGCGCCCCGCGAGGCCGTCGGCCTGGAGGTCATGAATCCGACCCACTTCTATCTGGATACGGCCCTTGCTGAACCGCCACGCCCGGTGCTGAAAGGCCGAGCTGCGTCGCCCTGACCCCTGGCCGACCGTCAGGTGCCGGCGCGCTCGCGTGGCGCCGACGAACAGGACATGGACTTCCTCGACCTCGTCGATCTTCGCTTCCTGGCCATCATGTTCGTCGTGCGACGCGTGTGGCAGGAACAGGTAAACTTGATCGGCCTCACGGCCCTTGCTGGCGTGGATCGTGCCGAGCACGGGACCCTCACGACCAAATTCCGGTTCGCAGAATATCGCGGGCGGGCTCACTCGGCCCAGCACCTGCCGAAGCCGCTTCAGATCGATGACGCCCCCTGGTCCGCTGGCGACTTCGGCCAATAGCGCCCACGCGCCGGCCGCATCGCCTCCCTGGATCCGCTCTGCCCAGAGGACGTCGAAGGTCGCGCGGGACAGGCGTGGCTGGACATAGTCCCACAACAGTCGCGCGAGCCAGGGCGCTAAGCTAGCCGGAAGACCGGACATGCGAAGACGGTGGGGTACGTCGCCGTTGAGGTTCGACAGCGACAGCACGTCCACCCGCCGCCTAAGCAGGACCAGGGCGTCATCGCCGAGCTTTCCCAGCTCAAGCTCGTACGGCGTTCCGGCTTCTCCATGGGCAAGACGATGCAATTCTTCCCGGACATGTGCGTCGAGATCTTCGATGTCACCGGACCAGTCCAGGATTGTGCCGCGGACATCCCGGAATATGGCCTGGAGACGCGGACACTCCGTCCGGTGGATGTGATCAAGCTGGACGGGCTCGAAGCCTGGCCTGCGCAGGCGACGCGCCAGGGTCTGCCCCCGCTCCTGGCCTGGTTCCGGTTCTTCCGAGAAGCCGTAGATCGACTGGGCCTCGTCGGCGAACACGGTGACGCCGCACCCCGGGTCCACCGCGTCGATGATCGCCTCGGTGAGATCCGCCCGCACGGCTAGGATATCCTGAGCCTCGTCGATGACGAGATGGCGCAGCCCCCCCAGCTCCTCGCGCAGGAGTTCATCGCTCCGCACACGCGTGAGCGTGGCGGCGATATTGTTTTCGTAAGACCCCGTGAGCTTCGCGTCCGCATCGAACCCGGACTGGAGCGACCAAGCATGTGAATCGAGCGTCGCGATCCGCACGCCCATGGCGTCGTCTGGATCGTCGAGCGCGCCGCCGATCCGCGAGCGGATCTCAGCAACTGCAGTTCTTGTGAAGCTGATCATCCAGATACGCGATGGCGGCACGCCCTGCGCAATCAATCCCGCGACACGATGGCAGGCGACATAAGTCTTTCCAGTCCCGGGGCCCGCATCGACGAGCAGCCGTGCATCCGTTGGCGCGGCTAGAATAGCGGATTGCCCCCGGATGACGCTCGATTCCGAGCCCAACTGCGGCGCGCCGGCCGCAGACGGCGCCTGTGTTCCATCCAAGCCGAACCCTCCCGTTATGGCAAAGGTACACCGGCGATAGTTGTATGCAAGTCGCGGACCCCATTTGCGTGCATGCCTTGCCAAGGCGAGTTATTAACCGGCGGGCTTTGCAGCACCCACGTCGAAGGTCAACGATGCACGGGATCGATCCGCCGAAACTGTGCCAGCGGCCGTTTCACCGCATCATGTCGCCGATCGTTCGGATAGATGAGAAGTACGCCGGCACGGCCGGCGGACCGCGAAATCACGCCCTTCCCTTCACGAACTCCCGCGGCGCCAGGATGTTCAGACGTTCGGCGCCGCTCGGCCAGTAGACGAGGAAAGTTGCGTCCGGGTGTCCAGCAGCCACGCATGCCAGCTCCACTGGTGTATCACGCAGGATCTCGATCCCGTCGTCGCGCGCGGCCTTGAGCAGGAGCACCTCCAGCTCTACCGGAGCCTCCATCATTGCCATCTCCTCCAAAGGCATGCGCGTATCGACGAAGGGATAAAGTCCGTCGGGTAGCAGGGACACGGGCGGGGCCTTGGAAGCGGTCATGATCTCAGGCTAACTCAGCTCGAACGGGCGCGACAGTCGGTGACCGCAAGCGATCACCATATGATGTGGCGCCTAGCGGCGTCGTCGCGGTGTCCGGTCGCGGGCACCGTACGAAACGTGGGACGGATTAGAATTGGGGAAGAAGGCTAGGCTGCGCGCCGTATCGGCGGAGGGGATATCACTGAACGCCGAGTTCACTCTCGACATCAGACCCGACGGATTCGATCTGATCCTGGAATCGCGGAGCGGCGCCGCCGAAGGAGACGAGACGCCCCGCAATCGCGACTACGAGCGCTTCATGGGTCTGCTCTTTCGCCGCGCCGCAGCCTTGGGCGCTACGCTGACCGGCGCCTGGGTCGCCAGCGCGCGCACCTCGAACCTTAATGAGGCCGATCGGCTGCTCAAGGCGGAGGCCTTCCCCTACCCGATCGACCTCGCTGCCGTGGCCGACCTTGAGACTTTGCGCACCCGACTTTCAGCGGCCCAGGGCGCCATTGGCCGACGCCCAGGAGCGCGCGGCCCCGGCAATCGTAACAAGCGCGTCCTGCTCGCCTTCCATCTCGCTTCGCCATTGGATACGAGAGGCCTGGAAGAGGCTATCGTCACGGGTGATCTGCCCTGGGTGGACGAGGTCTACGTGGAGCCGGTCGCGTCGCCCCCCCGGGCGCTCGATCTTGGACGTCTCCAGGCTCTGCTGGATCGCTACGAGCACGCCGCGCCCCGCGTGAGGCGCGGACTTCAACGGCGCGTCGAGCGCGGGCCAGTCGGAGACGTGGTCAAGTCACTGAACAATCACCGCTGCCAGATCTGCGCCGCGCTGGACCTGCCGAGCGAAAGCTTCAGGAAGCGCGATGGGCTCCCCTACGTCGAGGCGCACCATGTTGAAGGTGTCGCATCGGGCAGTGAAGGTGTTCTTCGCGCCGCCAACGTCATCACCGTCTGCGCCAACCATCACCGCGAGCTTCATCATGGGGGAAGTGTCGCTATCGTGGACCTCGGTGACCAATTCGAGATCCGGGTCGAGGCTGGCACAACTGTCGTGGACAAAGTGCTTCTTGGACGCGCTCACGTGACCTGAAAGCTGATCATGGCGGCCCACGCCGCTTGATGCGCTTATCGAAACGCGCCGTTATCCGCCTTGAGCCGGCCTGAGGAACAGTTTCGACGAACCGAGCCTACAGCCGACCTCCTTCAGGTGGTCGAGGTTCACCTTCGGTCACCTGATCCCTTAGCAACTTACCCTCGCCAAGGATTCGCCCCAAGGCCTCGACAAAGCGACCATAGCGCTCCCGCCCCTGATCCACGGCAACGTGGTCTTCAGATCGACTGATGGCCGGTGTGTTTCGCAGCCAAGTCCGCACAAACAACGCCACCGCCTCGTTGGAGATCGTGATGTCCCGCTCCAGCCGTTCGATCTGCCGGCTCATCCGGTCCAGCCGCCGAGTCACGGCGGCCTCGGTCGCTTCGGCGCCGTCCGGCGACAGATAGCTGGCCAGGGCCGCCACCATGATCTCCGACTTGGACCGCCGCATTCTCCGCGCCGCCTCGTCCAGGGACCGGGCAACCTCCCCCGGCAGAAACACCTTGGCCTGAATCTTCATAGCCCCGGCCTCACAGCGCGATCCCATCATCAGGATCGAGCGCGGCCTGCCGGGCCACGGCCTTGAACCGGCGCTGGAGGTCCACCCCCTGTTGGACCTCGTCCCCCTCCTCGTCCAGATCAGGATCGATCTGCGGCTCCAACGGCCGCGCCGGCGCCGAGTCCATGCCTACCAGCTCAGGCTCGATCCGATGACCGCCTTCGTCGACCGGCGTCCCGAGGCTCGCATTGGCGCGAACCTCGGCCGGCACGACCACGGTCCAGTCGCTCCCTGCGTCGGCGAGCGCGAGACGCGTTCGGGTCGCGGGCGGCGACCCCACCCGCTCGGCCAGCCGTCGGTCCAGATAGTAGCGCACCTTGCGCGCCCGGATCGGCGGCGCACCCGAGACCTGAACTACCTCCTCGTCCGGCGGAAGTTGCATCACCTCGCCGGGCGTCAGCAGCGGCCGCGCCGTCTCCTGGCGGCTGACCATCAGGTGGCCAAGCCACGGTGACAGCCTGTGGCCGGCGTAGTTCTTCATGGCCCGCAGCTCGGTGGCGGTGCCCAGGCTGTCGCTGATCCGGCGCGCTGTGCGCTCGTCATTGGTCGAGAACGCGACGCGGACATGGCAGTTGTCGAGGATGGCGTTGTTGGCGCCGTAGGCCGCCTCGATCTGGTTGAGACTCTGGACAATCAGGAAGGCCTTGATCCGATAGCCGGCCATGAAGGCCAGCGCCTGCTCGAAGAACTCCAGCCGGCCGAGCGCCCGAAATTCGTCGAGCATCAGCAGCAGGCGGCGCCGCGATCGTGACGCCTCCAGGCCTTCGGTCAGCCGTCGGCCAATCTGGTTGAGGATCAGCCGGATCAGCGGCTTGGTGCGGCTGATGTCGGACGGCGGCACGACCAGATAGAGACTGACGGGTCGATCGGCCTCGACCAGATCGGCGATGCGCCAGTCGCAGCGGCTCGTGACCTCGGCCACCACCGGATCCCGGTAGAGTCCCAGGAAACTCATGGCCGTCGACAGCACCCCGGATCGTTCGTTGTCGCTCTTGTTGAGCAGTTCCCGCGCCGCGCTGGCGACCACGGGATGGACCCGGTCGCCCAGATGCCTGGTGGTCATCATGGCGCGCAGGGTGGCTTCGATCGTCCGCTGGGGATCGGCCAGGAAGTTGGCGACGCCGGCCAGGGTCTTGTCGGCCTCGGCATAGAGGACGTGCAGGATCACCCCGACCAGCAGGCTGTGGCTGGTCTTCTCCCAATGGTTTCGCCGTTCAAGCGCCCCTTCCGGATCGACCAGGATGTCGGCGATGTTCTGGACGTCGCGAACCTCGGTGGCGCCGCGCCGTACCTCCAGCAGTGGGTTGTAAGCGCAGCTTTCCGGGTCGGTCGGATCGAACCGCAGGACGTGGCCGATCCTGGACCGACAGGCCGCCGTCAGTTCCCAGTTCTCACCCTTGATGTCGTGCACGACGACTGAGCCTGGCCAGGTCAGCAGGGTCGGCACGACCAGGCCCACGCCCTTCCCCGACCGGGTCGGCGCGAAGCATAGGACATGCTCAGGTCCATCATGACGAAGGTAGTGTTCGCCGAACCGGCCGAGCATGACCCCTTCGTCGCCGAGCAGGCCGGCGGCGCGGATCTCGCCGACCTCCGCCCAACGGGCCGAGCCGTAGGTCGTCACCTTCTTGGCCTCACGGGCGCGCCAGACCGACATGGCGATCGCCGCGCCGACCGCGACCAGCGCCCCGGCCGCGGCGATGAAGGCGCCGCGCACAAACACCGGCGGCGCATAGGCGTCGTAGATGAACCACCAGACGAAGAAGGCCGGCGGCGGATAGACCGGCCAGTCGCCGAGCATGAACCAGGGCGGGCCCAGCCGCGCCTGATAGGCCAGTTGCCAGGCCGTCCACTGGGTCGCGCCCCAGATACCGGCCAGGGCCAGGGTCGCGACGACCAGGATCTGGCCCCACAGGACCTTCGTTCCGCTCATGGGGTGGACGTGCTCCTCAAAGCCCGATCCCCCGCTTGCGTCCCAGCGCCCAATCGACCCCGCCGCCCGGCGTGATCGCTCCCCTCACCTCCTGGCCCAGGCGCTGGTCGAGCGCGCGGGTCCACGGCACGAGTTGGAAGCCCAGGCCATCGTCGATCATCGCGAAGCGACCGGACGCCAGGTCGATCCGCCGCCGATAAACCCCACTCACCGGGTCGCCAGCCACGACTTCGGCCCGCATCGCGCCGGTCTCGGCCCGGAGGTTGTTCGCCACCCGCGACAATTCTCGCTCGCGGAGGGTGGCGACCAGATTGCGGACCGGGACGAGATGCCCGTCCTGGCGCCGGGCCAGCCCTTGGGTTTCAAGATGGGCGAGGCGCCGGTCCAAGGCGTCGCGCAGCTCGGCGCCGAAGCCCGACGGCGCGAGGGGCTGAGGCATGCGCGACACCATCTGTCGATCGAGCCAGGTCGCCCCGTCGGCCCTGACCTGGGCGTCGATCGTCAGGTCGGACCGGTGGACTATCTCCAGCCGCGGCTTGGCGTCCTCGACCACCCGCGTGCGGATCTCGACCAGCCCGCCGATGGGCGTGTCGCCGGTCCCTGACAGGTCACCGAACTTGAAATGATGCAGCCGGCCATCAGCGCCATCGACGACGGCGTAGGCCTGGCCGTTGAGTTCGTCATGCAGGCCGCGATCGACCAGCCTGCCGAACACCGGCTCGGCCAGTTGCTCGCCCTGGATGGCGAGCGTGGCGGGATCACGCCCCTGCCCCATCGCCTTGTGCAGCGTCTTGATGATATCGCCGCGCTCGGCCAACGCCCGCAACCGGGGTTCAAGATCCTCCGCCAGCCGCCAGCGTCCAGGCCCCGCCGCCTTAGCCAGACCGAACCTTTCCAAGGTCTGGGCGCGTCCGACCAGGCGTAGGTCCGCACTAGCCAGCCGCCCCCCGGTCGCGCGCAGGTCGACCACGCCTTCAGAGCCGTCGAACCGCTCGCGCAGCCGCCAGTCCAGGCTCGTCCACCGCTCGGCGGACACCTCCTTGTCGAGACTAGCGGCGATCTCGCGCTCGGATCGTGGCCCCAGTTCCAGGGACACCAAATCCATGGCCCGCTGCCGCATCCCGCGCCCGATATAGTCGCCGCTGATCACCAGGTCGGCGCCGTCGTCGGCGACGCCCCGAACCAGGACATGGACGTGCGGATTGTCGGTGTTCCAATGGTCCACGGCGACCCAGTCCAGGCGCGTGTGCAGGTCGCGCTCGACCTGGGCCATCAGATCTCGCGTGGTGGCCCGCAGGTCCTTTAGCTGCTCGGCGTCCTCCGGCGAGACGATGAAGCGGAAATGGTGGCGGTCGTCCTCGCACCGCGCGGCGAAGGCCTCGTGGTCGGTCACGCCTTCAAGATCAAAGACCTCGCCCGCCCGGCCGTCGCGATTGACGCCCTCGCGCCGCAGATAGCGAAGGTGCTGGGACAGTGGCGCGGCCCTAAACCGCGCGCCGCGATGTCGGATGATCCTGGACTTGATGATCACCTGCCGCGACGCGGCGCGCGACGGCGCCCGACTGGCGCCGCGTCCCGGACGCGGACCGTGACCGCGCGTCCCCAAATCGACCGCGCCGCCGCTGGCGCGCCTGGCCGCAGTCATGACTTCGGAGACGAAGCTGCGGGCTTTTCGGCCCGCGCCGCCGCTCCGATCGCGGATCCTGCCCAACCGGGGTTCGAACTCGTCATCAGCCGCCATGGCCGCCTCCGAGCCCGAAGGTCCCTATCAAGCCTTTGAGTTTCCGGGCGATCTTGGTCGGCAAGGCCCGCGAGAAGACCCCAGGTCCCGGAAATTCCCCTTCACCACCAAGGAAACCGGCCCCCAGGGTCCCGGTTCTTTTATCTTGCCGTCGATTTTGACGTCCTCTCCGATGCCAATGGTCCGCCTTTGCTTTCCTTCCCGGAGCCGGCGGGCGATGGGAAAGCGGCGCACTGGGACGCCGCTTCCCTTGCTGAGGTTTCAAATCGTCAGCAGGTCCAAGCGCCGTTGGGCGGTCAGGATCTCGACCACGGTCGGGTTGGCCCGCGCCGCATCCTGGAGCCTTCCGACGTGGGTCCACGGCGCGAGGTTCTCGATCACCTCGCCCTCGCCGCTCTCCCAGTCGTAACCGGCGCCGGCGTGATAGCGCGGCTCCTGGTTGCGGTAAGCGATCGCTGCTTCGAGCTTCGCAATCACCCTGAACGCGGCCTTGCGGTCGGCCCAGTAGGCGTCGGATCCCGGCGCGGGCCGTGTTGTACGCGTTGTCATGACACTCACCTGTTTTGCCGTCCTGCCGATCGAGGACAGGACCGCCCCGGCGGCCGGTGACGGGGCCGTCAAGAACGCCGAAGGCGCCGCGCAGCGGGACGTGGGGGAGCCGAAATGCGCAGCATTTTGGGGGAACCACGTCTTCTTGACGGACACGGCGCCGAGGCTGCCAGGGTGGTCCTGTCCTCGATCGGCAGGCATAAAATCTTTTGACCCCGCTTCCATCGCACGGCCTCACCGGACCAAGCTCGACGGCCGCAGCCGAGATCATCGCGCAAAACCGATCGGTGCTCATCGACCGCCCTCCCCCGCCGGCCGGACGAACAGCGGCGGGACCGCTGCTTCCGGCTCGGTGTCTAGAGAGAGGGTCTCGACGAACAGACCGGATCGCCGCCAATCGGCCGGCAGCCGCCGCGCTCCGAGCGGCTCCAGGTCCAGCCGCCGTCGAACCCGGACGACATAGGCCATCGTCTCGCGCGGCAACGGCGCGGCCCCATCCAGGTGCCGTTGATAGCGTCCAGGTCCGGCGTTGTAGGCGGCCAGGTCACCGGGCGAACCAAAGCGATCACGCAAGTTTCGCAGGTAGCCGGCGCCGGCCAGGATGTTGTCACGGGGACGAAACGGGTCATCGCCAAGCGCCAGTTGGGCGCGCATCTCACGCCAGGCGGCCGGCATCAACTGCATCAGGCCCATGGCGCCCTTGGGCGAGACGACGTCGATGCGACCATCGCTTTCCGCCATGAGGACGGCGCGGATCAGGTCCGTCGATAGGCCGAACCTGGCCGACGCCTCGGCAATTGCCCGATCGATCTCGAGGGTCGCGTCGCTCACTGGGGCGGCGACGGCGCGGGAGGCCGGCCCCGTGGTGGCGAGGGCCAGCGCCATAAGAAGAGAGACGGTCGCGCGCTGGGCGCGCGGCGCTCCTGCCCAGGTCCCGGTGTTGAAAAGCGTGCGCCCGTGCTTGCCACCGTCAAGGGCAAGGCGCGTCCCGCGCCGGCCTGGCGGCCGCCCCTGACGGCGGCTGCGCGCGGTCGCCGACGCGGTCTTGGCCGGGACGAGGAAAGGCGCGGCGGTTCGACCGAACAAGGAAAGGACTTGGGGGAAAGGACGAACCCGCACGGTCAGCGCCCTCCCACCGTCCACAGCAGAACCGCCCGCCCGACGATTCTCGTGCGCGGCAACGGCCCGAAGTAGCGGCCGTCGAGGCTGCGCGGCGCGTCGGCGTTGAGCAGGAAGACCTCGCCATCGGCCAGGCGGTGGCAACCGACGAAGGGGTGCAGCCAACGCCCCCATCGGTCCTGATCCCGCGCGACGGCAACCAGGCGGCCGTCGATGAAGACCCGCCCCGCCCGCCCGCAGACGGTCTGTCCCTCAGTTGCGGCCAGCCGCTTCAGGAGCGGGACATTGACGGGGAGATAGCCTCGTCGCGCCATCCACGTCGCCAGGCCAGCCGGCGGACGCACGACGACCCAGTTGCCGATCTGAGGCGGGCGTTGATCAATCCAATAGAACCCGACCGGCGCGCTGGCCGTGACGTTGAACAACAGGCGCGGCGGCGGATCGACGATGACGGGGCTGATCACCAGCGCACAGCCGGCGATCACCGCGCCGACGACCAGCATCCTGGGCGCGGTCATCGGCCCAATCCTCGCCGCAGACGCCAGGCCCGATGGCGCAGCCGGTCATAGGTCCGGGGTGTCAGGCCGACCAGGATACGGCTGTGAACGTGCCGCCAATGGTCCAGCGCGGCGTCCTCTGGCCGCACGCCGACCAGCTCGACCGCGTCGATGGCCGCCAGCACCTTCTGCACCTTTGGCCAGCCGGCGATGTCGAGCAGGATCTCGCCGCCCGGCGCGACAAACGGCACGGTGGTGAACGCTTCCCCCGGCCCCACCGCGCGCAGAATGACGATCCGCGACTCCACGGTGCCGAACTCGCCAGCCCGCCAGCGGACGAAGGCGAACACCGAACCCGGCGCGAAGGCGACGATGCGACGGCGGCGATCGATCGGACGCTCGCCGGTGGGGCGGCCAAAGCGGATCCACCGCTCGATCTGGTTCTCGAGCCAGATCAGCTCGACCTGGGTGTCTGACAGGCCGATCATTGGTCGTCCGTCGGCTTGGCGTAGGCCGGCGCAACGGCGGCGTGGCGCTTGGCCGGCAGCACGACCTCGGCGCAGACTTGGCTGGTCGAGGTGCGCGCGCCGCGCGCCGTCCAGGCCTCAAGATCGGCCAGGGTGTAGATCACCCGGCCGCCGATCTTGCGATAGACCGGCCCGGTCCCGTAGGTCCGGTGTTTCTCCAGGGTACGGCTGGAAAGGCTGAGGAAGCGCGCGGCTTCCGGCGTAGTCAGATGCCGAGGCGGCATCGCGGGCGGCGATTGCGACATCGAGGGTGTTCCAGGCGGCGGCGACCGGGCCTGGCGAGGCCCCGGCGAGACCTGGACACCGTGGCGAACCGCTCGTGGCTGAAGGGATGGCGAAGATCGGGGGCGCCGTTTTCGCCACCCCTGGCCGTTAGAGGCCGCCCTTGAGGAGCTTGAGATAGCCGCCGCGCATGAGCGCCTTGCCGGTTCGAACCAGCCGGATGGTGGCGTCGCGGACCGAGGCCGTGCGCCAGTCCTCGCGATCGATCGCCTCGGCGCCGAACACCAACTCAGCGATCTGGCGATAGCTGTCGTGGCGAAGCGCCCCATCCAAGGCCAGCAGGCTGCGCGCCAAGCGCAGGCGCTGGGCCGACGTCAGGCGCGAGCGCGGCGCGGCCCGCCCAGTGGTCGCGCGCTGCAAGGCCTCGACCGCTCGCACGCGAAGCCCGAAATCGCGGTCGAAGCCGAGCACCACGACCAGCGGCCCCTCCGGCCGAGCGTCGCCGCGCAGCAGCATCTGCAGGCCCGCCGCTAGGCGAACATGCAACCCGTCTTCGGCGTGACGCGGCGCGCCGACGAACGGCGGCGGCGTGGCTGCATGCTCCAGATCGCGTTCGCCCGCCTCTAACGGGATGACGATGCCTGGCGCCACCTCCGGCCGCCAGAACACCTCCGCCCGCGCCGCGGGCAAAGCCGGATCGACGGGAAACCGCAACCCCCAGCGCGCGTCGATGCCGCCGCCCTGCCCGCCCTGTCGCTCAGTCAGGCCGCGCGCATAGTCGACGTGATAGTCGGGATTGCGGCGCAAGAACTCCCAGGCGAAGCCGGGCACATTGAGAGCCGCGAGCGGCGGCCAGCCGCCGCCAGCCTCGCCGCCCGGCGACCGATCCGGTCTCGATCGGGCGAGCGGCGCGGCCATGGTACCATGGCGCCAGAAGCGCCACCGCGATGCACAGCTGAGCCATAGGAATCGAGGAACTAGAACGCTTCAGCGGCACCGTTTATCGCACTAAAGGCGGCTTTCCTGCCGACCGACCGGCGATCAATTTGGAGCACCCAAGCTGAGTGTCGCCTCATCCTAGGCGGTGAAGATCAATCCTGAGGTTTCGCCAACACGGCTGAGACGACACTGTCGATCCAATCGAGTTTGGCGACATCCAGCGGCGAAACCCGTTCGATCAATCGCACGAGCGGATCTTCGCGACCGTCCTTTGCAGCAAACAGACCCAAACCGAAGAAGTCCCGAACATCAACCTTCAGGACCTCGGCCAATTTGCTAAGCGTATCGAAACTTGGCGCGTTCTCGCCTCGCTCGATGCGGCTTATGCTTCCCACTTGGAGATCGACGAGTTCAGCCAGCGCACCCTGCGTCAGGTCAGCGCGCTCGCGATGGTGTCGAACCAACGCTCCGACTTGCTGCTCCAAACTCGGCATACGCCCCACAAGTCCACTGACTGATGGAGAGGATGTTCGAGGAGCGTGCCGTCAGCACACAGACCGCTACATGCTTAGTTTTCTATTTTATGGGCTTTTCACACCTAGTTAAATGAAGGATTCTGTGGGGCAATCCTAGGTTGGGACCCTCATCGTGGACGGATCCGCCCCTCCCGCCGCGAGCCCGGCGGACATCACCGCGTCGCTCGACGCCCTGTTCCGGCGCTATGACCGCTGGCTGCGCGGAACCCTGCGCCGGCGCTATGGTCGCGAGCTGGCCGAGGACATCGCCCAGGAGACCTTCCTGCGCGCCGCGCCCTATATGACGGCCGGCGCCTTGCGCCATCCCCGCGCCTTGCTGATGCGGATCGCCAGCAACCTGGCCGTCGACCGGCTGCGGCGCGCGCAGCTCGAAAGCGACGTGTCCGTCGATCGAGCGGTCACGATCGCCCCGCCGGTGGCCTCGACCCAGGACCAGGTTCTGACGCTCAAACAGATCGTGCTGGCCCTACCGCCAGAGTTGCGCGATGTTTTTGTGCTGAATCATATCCAGGGCCTGACCTATCAGGAGATCGCGCGTCTGCGGGGCATTCCGGTGACGACGGTCCACCACCGGATGCGCCAGGCCCTGGCGAGAACTTCATCGGCCATGCGCGACTGAGGCAGACGCTCGTCATGATCGAAGACCAACCAACGACGCGTCGGGCCGAGCGCGAAGCGGCTGACTGGTACTCGCGCATGAGCCAGACGCGCGTCGAGAACGAGGAGTTGGACGCGTTCACCGCGTGGCGGCGCGACCCTGGTAACCTCGCCGCCTATAACCGGATGGAGGAGATCGCCCGCGCCCTTCGCGCGATGAAGGACGATCCGGACATGCAGGCGGCGGCGCGGGAGGCGGCGACCCGGCCGCTCGGCTGGCGCGACCGGCTGGCCGGTTTCCTGGCGCGGCCGGGCCGCCGCTGGGGCGCGGGCCTGGCCCTGGCCGGGGCCGTGGCCGCCTCGATCCTCGGCTGGCTGGCCTTCACCGCCCCGACCTATTCGACGGCCGTCGGCCAGCAGTTCAGCGCCCGGCTCGAGGACGGCTCGCGCGTGCAACTGAACACCGACACACGGCTTCGCGTGCGCTTCAGCGCCGGCGAGCGGCGGGTGGAGTTGCAGCGGGGCCAGGCCTTCTTCGAGGTCGCCCACGACAGCGGCCGGCCATTCATCGTCGCTGCCGGCCCGGCGCAGGTGCGGGCCATCGGCACCCGTTTCGACGTCCGTCGCGACCAGGATGCGGTGCGGGTGACCCTGGCCGAGGGCCGTGTCGCCGTGCGCGATGACAAGGTTTCCACCGGCGGCTGGACGCTGTCGCCCGGCCAGGCCCTGGCGCTGGACGCGCGCGCGACGGGCGCCACGCCGACCTCGGTCGACGTGCCGGCCGCCACCGCCTGGACGACGGGGCGCGTAAGCTTCCGCGACGTGACGCTGGCCGACGCGGTGTCCGAGATCAACCGCTACAGCCGCGGCAAGATCGTGCTGGGTCCCGGCGCGCCGGCCGACCGCAAGATCAACGGGGTGTTCGCGACCGGCGACACAGACGAGTTCGTCGCCGCCGTCAGCGCCCTCTACCGGCTCAAGAGCGTGCGGCGGCTCGACGGCCGCCTGGAATTGCGGTCCGCCGACGCCGCGCCGGCCTGACGTCATAATTTTTTCACAGGGTCGCTACCAAGGGGCGCGCGCCCGCGCGTCCCACCCGCATAGCAACGGCGGTTCCAGCCCTTCATCACGACGGGCCCGCCGATGCCGGGGGTTCGTGCATGGGGCGCGTGGTGAATTGGATGCGGGGACCGTCGATCCCCGCCTTGATCGGCGCGGCGGCGCTGGCGGGCGTGTCGGCGCAGGCGGTGCAAGCCGCCGAGCCCAGGGTGGCGGTGGCGGTCTCGGCCGGCGCCCTGGACCGCTCGCTGATGGCGCTGGCGACCCAGGCCAAGGTGCGGATCCTGTTCGAAAGCCAGCTGGTGGCCGGACGCTCTGCCCCGGCCGTGCGCGGCCAGTTCACGGCGCGCGAGGCGCTGGAGCGGCTGCTGGCCGGCAGCAATATCGAGATCGTCCAGGCGCGGCCCGGCGTGCTGGTCCTGCGGCCCATCCGCATCCCGATCTCCAACCCGTCGCCGGCCACGCCGCCTGACGCGGCCATCAGCGGCGCGGCCCTGGGCGACGCAGGCCCGACGCCACGGGACGCGCTGGCGGGCGATCCGCCGAGCGCCACGGCCGCCCAAGCCGAGCCGACCACCACCGTGTCGGAGATCGTGGTCGGCAGCCACATCCGCGGCGTCCGCCAGGGGCCGTCCCCAGTCATCGTGCTGGGCCGCGAGGAGATCGATCGCGGCGGCTACGCGACCGTCGCCGACGCCCTGTCGGCCCTGCCACAGGCCTTTGGCGGCTCGGCCACCGACGATGCGCGCACCACCGGCGCCGACCCGACCACCACCAACGACACCCGCGCCACCGGCTTCAACCTGCGCGGCCTGGGCGCCGACGCCACCCTGGTCCTGATCAACGGCCGCCGCATGGCCGGCTCGGGGCTGATGGGCGACTTCGCCGACGTCTCGTCGATCCCCCTGGCCACCGTCGCCCGCATCGAGGTGCTGCTCGACGGAGCTTCGGCGCTGTACGGGTCCGACGCGGTCGGCGGCGTGGTCAACATCGTGATGCGCGACCGCTATGCCGGCGCGGAGACCCGGACCCGGATCGGCGGCTCGACCCGCGGCGACCTTGGCCAGAGGCAGCTGGCCCAGACCTTCGGCCGAGCCTGGGGCTCGGGCTCGGTGATGGTCAGCGGCGAATACCAGCGACGCGACCGCCTGCGGGCGCTCGACCGGTCCTTCACCGCCGACGCCGACCTGCGTCCGCTCGGCGGGACCGACCGCCGGCTCCAATTCAGCCAGCCGGGCAATGTGCTCGGCGTCGATCCGGTCACCCGCCAGACCGTCCCGATGTGGGCGATCCCGGTCGGACAGGACGGCACGACCCTGAAACCCTCCGACTTCCTGCTCGGACAGGTCAACCGGCAGAACTATCGCGCCACCCTCGACATCCTGCCGACCCAGGAGCGCGGCAGTCTCTATGCCGCGCTCAGCCAGGACCTGGGCTCGCGCGTCACCCTGAACGCCGACGCGCGCTACAGCGACCGGCGCTACACCACCCACGCCAATCCGCCGATGACCAACCTGACCGTCGGCCGGGCCGATCCCTTTTTCGTGTCGCCCAATGGCGCGGCCACCAACACCATCGCCTATTCCTTCCAGAACGAGATCGGCGGCCTTCGGAGCACCGGCGAGGTGCAAAGCCGGGCGGCGTCCATCGGCGCCAAGGTCCGGCTCCCGGGGGACTGGCGCCTGGACGCCTATGGGCTGCACGCCGAGGAGCTGCAGGACAGCCTGTCGACCAATGTCCTCAACTCCGCCTATCTGAACGAGGCGTTGGGCAACACGCCCGACAACCCGCTCACCACCTTCAGCGCCGCGCGCGACGGCTACTTCAATCCCTTCATCGGTCAGGGCCGCAACCGCCAGGCCATCCTCGACTTCGTCACCTCCGGCTTCGAGAGGCGACGCACGGTCGGCCGGCTCGACACCATCAGCCTGACCGCCGACGGCGCGCTGCTGCGCCTGCCGGCCGGCCCGGTCCGCCTGGCGCTCGGCGTCCAGTTGCGCACCGAAGGCCTCAAGAGCGTCGGCACGAGCCTCAGCAGCGCCGTCGCTCCGATCGCGGCGTTCTCACGGCGCGGCGAGCGCGACGTCAGCGCGCTGTTCGCCGAGGCCCGCGTGCCGCTGTTCGGTCCTGACTTCCGCCGGCCGGGCGTCGAGCGTCTGGAGCTGTCGATGGCCGTGCGGCGCGAACACTATGAAGGCGGCGCGACGAGCACCGTGCCCAAGCTCGGGGTGATCTGGTCGCCGGTCGGCGACCTGGCGCTGAAGGCCACCTACGGCGAGTCCTTCCGCGCCCCGTCCCTGGGCGAACTGAACGATCCCCAGCAGGTCACGCCGGTCAACATCGCCAACGGCGCGGCAACCGTCCTCACCCTGCTGCGGTATGGCGGCAATCCCGACCTCAAGCCCGAGACCGCCAAGTCCTGGACGGCGGGCTTGGAGTTCGCGCCGGCCTCGAGGCCGGGCGCCCGCCTGGCCGCGACCCTCTTCGACACCCGGTTCGAGGAACGGATCGGCCAGCCGGCGATCAACAACCTGACCACGGTACTGACCGCGCCGGACCTGGCGCCGTTCCGCACCTTCGTGAACCCCGCCTCCAACCCCGCCGACCTGGCCCTGGTCCAGACGCTGTTGGCCGGGGCCAGCAGCGCCGCGGCCGCGCTCTTTCCGGCCACCGCCTACCAGGCCATCGCTGACGCGCGCTATGTCAACACCGGCAGCTTCGAGGTGCGCGGCCTCGACGTGACGGGGACCTACGGCCTGTCGGTGGCGGGCGATCCGGTGACCCTGAGCGCCAACCTCTCCTGGCTGATGTCCTACAAGCGCCGGATCACCGCCTCGGCGCAGTCGGTCGAGCAGGCCGGGGTGGTCGAGAACCCTGCCGACCTGCGCGCGCGCCTGTCCGGCTCCTGGACCCACGGGCCGCTGACCACCACCCTCGGCCTCAACCATGTCGGCGACCTGAGCAATCCCGCCGGACCGCGCGTCCACGCCCAGACCACGGCGGACCTCCAGGTCCAGTACGCCGCGCGCGCCAAGGCCGGCCCCTGGCGCGGCGTGGTGGCGGCCGTGACGGTGCAGAACCTCTTCGACCAGCGCCCGCCCTTCTACGACTCCCGCGCCGCCGTCGGCTACGACCCGGCCAATTACGACCCCAACGGCCGGCTGGTCGCCCTGCAGCTGACCAAGGCCTGGTAGGCCGCCCCCCCCAGACAGAACTGGAAGCCGCCATGCGATTTGCCGCATCGCTCGCGCTCGCCTGCGCCCTGGCCACGGCGGCACGGGCCCAGGAGCGTCCCTTCACGGTCGAGGACCTGCTGGGCCTGGAGGACGTCGGTCACGCCGCCTTCTCGCCCGACGAGCGCTGGCTGGTCTTCGAGACCTTCGGGCCGTGGAAGACCGCGCCGGCCTTCGACCGCGATTTCCTGGCCCAGCAGGGCCTGGGCCGGCTGACCGTCGTCGACCTCGCCGGCCGGGGCGCGCCGCGTCCCCTGCTGGCGCCGGCGGCCGGGGCCGGCGACACGCTCGGCGACATCTCGCCTGGCGGCGACAAGGTGATCGTCTTCCGGCTGGCCGGCCGCCGCCGCGAGCTGGGGATCGCCACCCTGGCGACCGGGGCCGTGGTCTGGTCGGGGCTGCATGTCGAGCCCGAGGTCTGGAGCCCGGGAGCGCTCTGGCGCGATGACCAGGAGATCATCGCCCTGACCCGCGCGCCGGAGGCCGCCTCGACGCTGCTGGGCCGCGGCTGGCAGGTCCAGGCGCGGACGAGCGCGGCCTGGTCGGCCGCCGCGCGCGGCGAGCCCAGCGTCACGGCCCTGGGCGCGGGGGTCCATGCGCGGTCCAACCCGCCCGCCCCGACGGCCGAGCTGGTCGCGATCACCGCCGAGACCGGCGCCGCCCAGGTCCTGGCCCGGGGCGGGTTTTCCGATCTCAGCCTGGCTCCGAACGGAAAGGCCGCCGCCCTGATCGAGGACGCCGAGGCGGTCCTGCCCACGGCCGCGACGGTGCTCGGCCCCGGCTTCGAGCGCCGGCGGCGGCTGGTGACGGTCGACCTGGCCGCTGGCGGGATCGCCCGGCCCTGCCCGACCTGCGACCTGCTGCCCTTCGTCTGGAGCTGGTCGCCGGACGGCCGCGAACTGGTCGCGGCGGCGCGGCGGGACGGCGAGGCCCTGGGCCAGGCCCGCTACTGGCACTTCTCCATCGCCGGCGCGGCGCGGCCCCTGGCGCCGGCCCTGTCGGTCGGCGAGGCGGGCGGCCGTGACAAGCTGCCCCTGGCCGGCGCGGCCTGGCCCGGCCGAGACCCCGTGGTCCTGGGTCGGATGTCCGCTGCGCCCCGCCTGGACTGGTGGCGGCTGACGGCGCGAGGGCCGCTGAACCTGACGGCGACGGGCCCCGGGGCCCTGCCCCAGCCGGCGGCGCGCGAGGACGGCGATGTCCTGCTGCGGACGGGAGCGGGCCTTGTGGCGCTGCACCGGGACGCGCTGCCGCGCCCCGTGGCCGGTGGTCGCCTGGCGCCCGTGGCCCCGCCGCCGGGCGGCCGGACCGCGCGCGCCGTGGTGACGGTCGACACCGGCGGGACCCGGCTCGTCACCGCCCGGGGCGGCGTCCGGCCGCTCGCGCCCCTGGCCGACGACGCGCGCGTCCTGGCCGTGGCGCCGCGTTCGGGCCAGGTCGTGGTCGAGCGCCGCGACGAGCACGGCGTGCGCGCCCTGACCTTGCTCGCGCCGGGCCAGGCCGATCGCGCCCTGGCGACGCTCAACGCCCCGCTCGCAGCCGTCGCCTTCGCCGCCCCCATCGCCGTCCGCCACGCCGGCGCGGACGGCCAGGTCCTGACCAGCTGGCTCTACCTGCCGCCCGACCGCCAGGGCCAGAGCGACCTGCCGGTGGTCGTCGTCCCCTATCCCGGCGCGCGCTACTCCGTCCCGCCAGCCGACGCCGGGCCCGGCGAACTCAAGTTCGACGCCAACATCCAGCTGATGGCCGCCGCCGGCTTCGCCGTCATCGTCCCCAGCCTGCCCCTGGCGCCGGACCGGGAGCCGATGCCGGGCCTCGCCGACGCCATGCTGAAGGCCGTCGACCAGGCCCGCGCCGAGCATCCGCAATTGTCGGCCACGCGCCTGGCGGTCTGGGGCCAGAGCTATGGCGGCTACGGCGCCCTGGCGGCCGGGATCCAGTCGCCCCGGTTCCGCGCCCTGGTCGCCTCAGCCGCGGTGACCAACCTGATCGCCCGGCACGCGGCCCTGCCGCCTTCGGCCCTGGCCACGCCGGAGGTCTTCCTGCAGATCCCCGGCCGCCTGGCCTGGGCCGAGGCCGGCCAGGGTCGGATGGGCGCGCCGCCCTGGCAGGATCCGGACCGCTATGTGCGCAACAGCCCGGCCCTGCAGATCGACCGCATGACCGCGCCGGTCCTGCTGATCCAGGGCGACCTCGACACCGACGCTGGCGAGGCCCAGGCCCTGTTCGCCTCGCTCTACCGCCTGGGCAAGGACGCCCAGCTGCTGCTCTATCGCGGCGAGCAGCACGTGATCATCAGCCCCGGCAATGTCCGCGACCTCTATGCGCGCGCCCTGGCGTTCCTGCGTGAGGCGCTGGCGTCGCCGGAGCCGGGCGCGGCGGCGAAGCCGGCGGCGATCCGTCCCTCCCAATGACGCACCCACGCCTCGAGCGTCGCCGCCGCGAGGATCTGGCCATAGTCGTCGCGCCAGATCAGGGCGTCGGGATCGAGGACCGCCTCCAGGGTCTCGCGGTCGAGCAGGCCCTGGTCCATCAACCGGCCCTCGAGCAGGTAGGGCCGCAGGAAGCCGAGGCTCGCGGCCATGCTCTTGCCGAAGAAGACGCTGATGTCGCCCTTGGAGCGGCGCGCGACGATCGAGGCCGGCAGGCGGTGGGCGAAGGCGCGCCTCGCCAGGGTCCGCTCGCCCTCGCCCCAGCTGAGCAGCGGCGCCGGGATCGACAGGCTGAGCTCGACGACCGGCAGGCCGAGCAGCGGATGGGCCTGGCGCACCAGATCGCCCCGGACCGTCTCGTGAAAGACTCGCTGGCTGAGAACCAGGCCGCCGATCTGCAGGCGCTTGGTCGGGGTGACGCCGGCAAGGTCGCCCATCCAGGGATGGCCGGGACCGCGCGGCCGCCGCTGCCGGGCCACGGCGGCGCGGCTCGCCATCTGCTCGGGCGAACCCTTGCCCGGACGTCCGGTCGCCGCCTGCCAGGCCAGGCTCCAGACCGAGCGCCGCGTGCGGCGCGCCACATCGCCGAGCCTGGCCAGGCGCCCGCCCTCGCACGGCTCGCCGCGCAGGAGATCGGCGGCCAACTCGGCCGCGCCGATCTGCAGGAAGACCACATCGCCGCCATGGCCGGTGAACAGCACCTCCGCCTGGGTCTCGGCGATTTCCCGGGCCAGCAGGCGGTCGTAGTCGATGTCTACCGCATTGAAGTTGGGCTGCACCGACCGGGCGCTGAAGGCCAGGCTCTCCTGGCTCATCAGCATCGGCGGGCGGCCCAGGGTCGCCAGGGGCGCGCCGATCCGGTCGGCGACCGCCTGGGCGTAGGAGCGCTCGTCGGCTTCGGCCTGGTCGCGATAGAAGTTGGTCACCCGGACCGGACGATGGCCCAGGGCGGCCAGGCCCGTGGCGACGACAGCGGAGTCGAGCCCGCCCGACACCTCGCAGAGGATGGGCCCGGCGCCAGCGGCCTGGGCGGCGATGACGGCGTCGATCGTCCGGGCCAGGGCGGCCTCCAGCTCCGGGCCCGCCGCCCTGGGCCGCCCGGGGCGGCGGCGCGCGAAGGCCGCCGGAGACCACAGGTTCGTCAACTGCCGGGCCCCCTCGCCGTACCGCACGGTTCCGGGCGGAATCCAGGCCAGGCCTCTCAGCGGCGGCGCCCCGCCCGCGCGCGGCGGGTCGGCCAGGATGTCGGCAAGCAGGTCCCAGTCGATAGTAAGGCCGCAGGGCGCGGCGATCCCGTCGGGGATCGACGAGCCCATCAGCGTGACCTCGTCGCGGACCCAGGCGAAGGCCGGCAGCGCTCCCATCGGCGGGCAAAGCAGGGTCGGCGGATCGGCGCGCCGCGGGACGAGGACGGCGACATAGTCGCCCCAGGTCCCGGCGACCAGGCGGCGGCAGGCGTCCAGCGGATCGAGGTCGGCCAGACGCGCGAGATTGGCGCTCGCCACCTCGCCCCGTTCGGTGGCGGCGCGATCGAAGGCCTGGCCGATCAGAACGCCGCCGACGCCGGCCAGGCCCGAGATCGGCGACACGGCGGGCGGATGGTCTCCGCGCACGAACACCGCCAGGCCGAAGACCTTCAGGGCCAGCGTCCAGTCCCCCTGGGCGGCGAGATCGGCGACCATGGCCTCGAAGGCCTGGCCCGGCTGGCCCGGCGGATGGCTGAGCACCAGATAGCCCATGTCACACCGCCATGATCGGGGCATAGGCCGACAGGCGCTCGGCCTCGTCGTCCAGCGCGACGTCGCCGACCTGCAGCCAGCAATGGGCGCGGAACGGCCAGGTGCGCACCCCGAACACCCAGCGCGCGCCATGGCCCAGGGCGCTCAGATAGCGCAGCAGCATGTGGCTGCGGAAAAGGCACAGGCCGTCGATGGGCAGCCACGGCGTCAGTCGCCGGTAGACGGTGAGGTCGGCCAGCAGCCGGGCCGAAGGCTCCGCCTCGGCCGGCCTGACGTCAAAGTCGACGAGATCGGGGATGGCGCGGTCGCGGCCGCCCCGGGCCGCCAGGGCCGCGATCGCCAGCGCTCGCAGGTGGCGCGGCCGTGGGCGGCGGTCGATCGCTCTGATCTGGTCTTCGATCAGCCGGCGAGCGGTGCGGGCCGGGACCGGCGGCGGGCCGCTCGCCGGCGCCGCCGCGTCGGACGCCGGCCCCGCCAGGCCCGACGCGCACAGGGCGTCGGCCAGGCCCGGCAGATGCGCGTCCAGCCGGTCGCCGGCCAGGTCGACCGCCCCCGGCTCGAGCGGCAGGCAGAAATAGGCGTCTTGCCTGGGATTGAGGAACACCAGGTCGGAACCGACCTGAACGGCGTGAACGCCGCTGGCCAGGCGCAGCGTCATCAACGCGCTCCATGCTGGACAAGGGGACGAGGGCCGGCAAGCGGGGCGCGGCTCGGGGCTTTCCCCCAAGCCCGCCCCGTCGCGGCCCGGCGAAGCGCGGACCGAACGCTGCTCAGCCGCCGTTGTAGCGATCCGGCGCGAACATTTCCGGCAGCAGCGTGCCGCTGCCGTCCTGGGTGAGGGTGGCGGCCCCGCCCAGGCGGATCAGGTTGAACCTCTTCATGGCTGAAGTCCTTCAGGTCATCGGTCGCCCGCGGGCGACCGCGTCAGCGAGGCGGACGCGTTGCCGCGCCCGCTCGCCAGGGTCCGATGACGGCCGCAGACCGCCGTCGGGACGGACGGTCAGATGCCGTTGTAGCGGTCGGGCTGGGCCACTTCGGGCACCAGGATGCCGCTGCCGTCGTGGGTCAGGCGCTTGGCCGAGCCCAGGCAGATGAGCTTGAACGAGTCGCGCATGGGTCTTCTCCTTGGTTGGAACAGCCGCAGATTGCGGCCTAACCAGCAGGCGACCGGGGGCTCGTATATTCAAACCTATATTCCAACCTATTTGAGCAGGCCGACCGAGGCGGCCAGGACGCGCGCGGCGCCGCCGGCCCGCCGGTCATAATAGCGCCGGACCAGCTGGCCGACCTGGCGCGGGCTCCCCGCCTGCACGGCCGCCAGCAGCCGCGCCTGTTCCGCCGGCCCATCGCCCAGGACCCGCCGCGTCGCGGCCGCGAACGGGACCAGCTGGGCGTGGACCCGCCCGTGGGCCGCCGCCAGGGCGGCGTTGGCGGCGGCGGCGGCCAGGTCCCGCACCACGTCGTCGGGACTCTCGGCCCCGGCCCCCACCCCGGCCCAGCCGTCCGGTGCGGGGTGCAGGACGGCCGCCACGGCCAGGACGCGACCCAGCCCGTAGAGGCCGGCGAGGCTGGCCGGGTCGTGGATCGCGCCGCTATAGCCGGCCGCCGTCCGCACGATCGCCCCCTCGCCGGCCAGCATCGCCAGGGCCTCGCGGACCGGCGTGGTGCTGACGCCAAGGCTTTCGGCCAGGGCGTTGATCGGCAGGGCCGCGCCCTGCAGCGGCCGGGCGGTCGCCAGCCTCTGGCGCAGCGCCTCCATCGTCCGGTCGAAAGGATCTCGGTCTCGGCCCACGCCCAGGCTCCCCAGCGAAACCGCAAGTCTCGCCCTGGCGGGGCGAGCCCGTCGAGCGGCGACCCGGTGCGGCGGCGCGGGGCTTCCCATGTTCCCAGGGGCGCGCCGCCGACGCGCGACGATCTGGCCAGGCGATGGTCATTCGCCGCGTGCTCCTGGCCGGATCGCTGCCGGTTGCCCCGCAAGCCAGAATTCGTCCGGCCCCTGAGCGATCGCGCCCGACCTGATCAGGCGCCCGCCGACCGGGCAAAGACCGGCCGATTCAACCTCCGCAGTTGATGTCAGGACGAGTCGGGCGCCTATATTCGATCCAAAGTTGTTTTCACGAGTGCGGAGCGTTTTCATGGCCGGCCTGCCTTCGACGCCTCTCGCGCGCCAGGCTCGCCAGCTGTCGCAAATCCTGAAGATGCTCCGCAAGGAACGCCGGATGACCGTCGCCGAGGTGGCGTCACGCATGGGCATCGCGGTGCGGACCTACCAGGATTTCGAGGCGGGCCGGGGCGGACTGGACCTGTCCAAGATCCGGCTGTTCGCCCTGGCGATCGGAGCGGACGCGATCTCGGTCCTGCTGGCCCTGATGTTCAACGACCCCGACTTCGCCCGGCAGACGATGGACAACAAGCTGCCGACCACCGGCTGGATCTGGCTGCGGGAGTTGCGCGACAAGGTGGGCGAGCAGCTCAGCATCGTGCCGCCCGCCCTGCTGTTGGAAGGTTTTCGACGGATTTCCGAGGACATCGAAGCCTATCTGCGCAAGCGCGCCGACACCGCCGAGGATTGGCTGTTGCGGGCCATCGCCGAGACCTATCTGTCGCCCGACGAGGATCCGGAAAAGGACGACTAGGACGACGACGGGGGCGGCGGCGAAGGCTGCGCCGGGGCGGCCGGCGGGTCGACGCGGCGGATCCAGACCAGCGGCAGGGCGCCGTCCTCGGCCGCCATCAGCCGGGCGCTGACCGGCTCGGGCCAGGTGGGGTCGTCGAGCTTGACGTTGAGCAGCGCGCCGGAGGTGTCGTTGGCCTTCCAGGCCGCGCCGCATTCGTTTTCGCCGACATAGGCGATGAAGTCCGGCGCCTTGCTGGAGAACTTCTCGCCGGGCGCCAGGCGCAGCGCCGCGTCGAGATGCAGGGTCGTCAGGCGGCCGGCGAAACTGTCGCCGTCACGCCGCAGGTGTCCGATGGTGGTCATTGGATGGCTCCCCGCCCGCCAGGTGAAGGCCCATCGGCGGCGACCCAGGACCGGCGGGGGAACCGGCGCTTTCCTTGGGCCGCCGCCATCGCCGGCCACCTCGGGGGGAGGAAGGCGACCGGCGACTTGCGGGGGCGAAACGGACGCTTGGCGGGCGGTTGGGAGCGTCGTCGCGGATCCCGCCAAACCCTTGTCCGCCAAGGCCCTGGAGCACTCAATCCGTGCCCGGCCGCGATCGCAGAGAGACAGGCCCTGGCGTGGAATCGGCGAATCCGCCGAGATCGCCGGACGCGGAAACGGACTCCACAAGGGCGCTTTGTTCTGCTTATGTTCCCTTCGGCGCGCACAGAGAGGCCGGCATGCAGGACAGCGACGTGATCATCGAGGGCGTGGCCTTCATGAGCCTCTACCATCACGACGGCCGCTTCGTGCGCGGCGACGGCCTGTTCGCCTTCGCGCGCCGCGATCCGGACGGCGGTCGCACGATCCTCCACTATGAGCTGGCGCGGGACATCCACCGCGTCGCGCGCCCCGACCACCCGCGCTGGGCCTATGCGGTCAGCGCCGGGATGAACGAACTGCTGGTCCACCTGGCCGGATCGCAGCAACGCCCGGGCGAGACCGGCGTCCATGCGGTGTCGCCGCCGATCCGCTGGGCGTTGCACCCTGACGAGATCGCGGCCGACGACAACGCAACCGACGAGACCACGGGCGGCGAACTCCCGACCCCGCCGTCGCGCATCGCTGGCTGATCCTTCCGCCCCGAGCCCCGAAGGGGCGCCCGCCGCCAAGGCGGCGGGCGCTGTCTGGCCGGTCAGGCCTCCTCGTCCTCGGGCTGGCCGGGCTTGCCGGGACGGCTCCAGACCAGGTCGAAACCCTCCTCGGCCGCGTGCAGCCGGGCGAACACCGGGGCCGGGAAGCTCGGATCGTCGAGCTTGACCGACAGGTATTCGTTGCCCTCGCGCGACTTGCGCTTCCAGGCCGCGCCGATCTCGACGCCGCCGGCGGCGGCGATGCGATAGGCCGGCTGCTTCTTGCTGTCGTCGCACTCGACCGCCCGGAAACGGACGTTCTTGAGGGCGAGCTTGAGCGAACGGATGGCGCCGACATAACCGTCCGGGGCGATGGCGAAGTGACCAATGGTGGACATCTGAAAAGCTCCTGTTCGTCTGCCGGGCCGCGCCGATCGCGGCCTCGATGGCGATCCACAGGACCGGGGCGGCTGGCCCGGCGCGCAGGGCGCCCAGCGCCCCCGCAGCGCAGCGAAGGACCGCTGGCGGCGGCTGTCTTGCCTCGCGAGGAATGGGCGCGGGCCCAGGGGAAGACAGTTGTCGTCCAAGGTTGCGGGCCGGGCCCGCCTCGGTCGGATCAAAGCCGAGAGGACGCGGCATCGGCTCGGCCCGGTCGGCGAACGGGGCTTCGAAGCTTGTCCGCCTTGGTCCTTCGCCTCGCCCTGGGCGGCGCGGTCGGCGCCATCGGTTCGCTCAGGCGCGGCCTCAGGGGCGTCCCTTCCGGGCGGTCGAGCGAACGACGGCAAGAAGCGGCCGGCCGAAGGCATCGCCGCCGCTGGGGGCGTCAAGACCGGTGTGACCTCGAAGCCTGTCGCGCGAAGGGCGCGAATAGCTGTCGGCCAGGTCCGACGATCCGAGCTTCCCGGCCCTGGTCTTCGCCCGGCGGCAGGCGGCCGGGGACGGCTTCGACCTGGCCTGGGGCCGTCGCGGGAAGCCCGGCCAGCCCGAGGAAGAGACTGCCTGACCGGCCAACAGCCCCAACCGCCTTGGCGGCGGGCGCCCCTTCGGCGCTCGGGGCGGAACGGATCGGTCGGCCAAGGACCGGCGGGGCGGCGCCAGCCGCCCCGCCCTCGCCTATTCGGCGGCGACCAGATCCCGGCCAACGCCGTGGGCGGTGTCGTCGTCGATGGGCGCGACGGCCTCCACCGCCACAGGCCGGGCCTCGTCGGACGCCTCGGCGGGGGCCTTGGGCGTCCGCAACAGGCTCGGCAGCCAGCGCGCGGCGACCAGCTGCGGCTCGGCGGCGGCGACCAGGGCGTCCTTCTTCAGCCCCGTCAGCCGTTCGGCGGCCTCGGGAGAGACCGCCTCGCGCACCGCCGCCAGGGTGTGGGCCTTGGTGACGCGAGCCAGGTAGCGCTCGGCGGTGGGCGCCCACCAGTCGGCCATGTTGAGGTCCAGCGCCGTGGCCAGCTGGTCGGCATGGGCCCAGGCGGCGGGACGGCGCTCGAAGCCATGAACGCCGTTGACGCTGAGGCCCACGCAGTGGGCCAGCAGCGACAGGCGGCTGTCGGCGTCCAGGCCCAGGACAAAGGCCCAGAGGTCGGCCGCGTCGGTGGGAACCTGCGCCGCCCAGGCCGCGTGACGGTCGGCCAGGGCCAGGCCCGCCCGGCCGCCTTCGATCCCGTCGCCCTCGCTCGTGAGGTCGTGCGAGGTCAGGCGGATGTCGAGACAGGTCGGCATGGCGCCGTACTGGACGAAGACCCGGCAGACCAGGGCGTGGGTCAGGGCGACCAGGGCCAGGTCGGGGTTCTCGCCGAGGGTCTGGCGCATCGCCGCCGTGCGGTGGGCGGTCAGTTCGGCGACCAGCCGGGCCGCAAGCGGCGCGCCCGGATCACCGACCGGCTCGTCCTCGACCTCTGCCGTATCCTCGTCCCAGGGCGGGGCGTCGTCGTCTTCCCCGCCATCGCCGTCAACCGCCGGGCCGGGGCCGGGTTCGACTTCCGGTTCGGGCTCAGGCTCGGGCGGCGGCACGTCCTCGGCCCGGACCATGCCGCGCTCGATGCGGACCGCGCCGTCATGACCGAGCACGACCATGACCCCGGCATAGGCGACCTGAACCGGGTCATAGGCATGGTCCGGCTCGGCGGCCAGGGCTTCCTCGATATCGGCCAGCCGCGCCTCGATCTCGGCGGGCAAGTCCTCGACGGCGCCCCATTCCTCCGACAGGGCGGCGTAGTCGTCGCGCAGGGCGTCGAGCCTCGCCTGCTCGTCCTCGTCGCGCTCGACCGGACGCGGATAGATGCGCGACAGGCCGTGGCCGTGCGGATAGTCGAGATAGGCCGCCGACCACTTCCAGCCCTCGGCCTCGCGAATGGCCGTGGCCTGGGCTTCCAGTTTCTCGGCCACCAACCGGTCCACCAAGGCCACGTCGAGATAGCCCCCGGCGTCGTCGGTGAAGAGGTCGCGCGTAACCTCGCCACCCGCCGCCAGATAGGCGGGCACGCCGATGAAGCTCACGCGGCGGTCATCGGCCGTCACCTGAGCCTCGGTCATGGCCCGGCGAATGGCGTAGGGCTGACGGTTGGTCAGGGTCTCGAACACCTGGCGCTGGCGGGCATGGTCTTCCGAAACCGCGAAGGCCATCAACTGGTCGAGGGTCAGGTCGCCCGCCCGATAGACATCGAGCAGGTCCGGGGCGACCGCCCCCAGGCGAAGGCGCTGGCGCACGACGGCGGCGGTGACGCCGAACCGGGCGCCGATCTCCTCGGCGCCGAAGCCCCGCCGCTCCGCCTGATCCCGGAAGGCCTCGAATTCGTCGGCCGGATGAAGCGCCGACCGCGAAACGTTCTCGTCGAGGGAAATCTCCTGCGGGTCGTTGACCGTATCGACCAGGCAGCGGATCGGGGTGGTCTTGGCGATGACCTTGCGCTTGGCCAGCAGGCGAAGGGCCAGGCGCCGCCCTTCGCCGATGGTGACGAGGCCGTAGCCGGTCTCCGAACCATCGGCGCGAAGCTCCGGCTCGACCACCGGCATTTGCAGCACGCCCTTGGCCTTGATGCTGGCCGCCCGCGCCTCGATCTCGGCCTCGGTGTGCGGCACCTTGCGCATGTTGCGCGGCGACTTCTTGAGCTTGTTGAGCGGATAGACGCGCTCCTCGCCACACTGGACGCCAGCGGACCAAACGACTTGGCTGTGAGTGTTCATGTCTGCCTCCTTGGGGCATGGGGGTTCAGGCGCAAAAGGCGCGCCTGAACCCCGACGCCCGTCGGCGAGACCGGGTGTGCAAACGGAGGGCGGCTTCGCGGGGACCCGGCTGCAGGGCGTGATCTCCCTACCCGCCCTGGCCCCCTGGCCACGACCGAAGCTGGGCGGAAGCCGATCCGAAGTGCGCTGAGGGCGGAGCCCTAAGCCCGCCGCCGCTCGCGAGCGGCTGGCCTTCAAGCAATGGGGCCGCGTCAGCGGCCGCCAGTCAGAGGGTTCGGACAAAAGGGCTGAAGAGGTCGCGCCGTCCTCAATTGTGGCGTAGCCTCGACGGATGGACCGCGAGATCGAGGCCTTCATCGCCCGCTGGATGCGCGAGAATGTCCACATTCTCGAAGAGATCGTGCACCTGCAGAGCGACGATCCTTCGACCCCCTACGGCGCGGTCATGGCGGCTTACCTCGATAGCGCCACGAAATGGCTTCCAAGCCGTCGGCAGCTCTGAAAACGCGGACGCGCAGCGGCCGCCAACAAGAATGAAGCCTGCACAGGAGCCCGCGCGAAGCGCGTGGCGGGAGGCGGCGTCGAGCGGCCGGCGGCGCCCCAAAGGCGCCCGCCAGGCGTCGCGCCCGTAGGAGCGGCGAAAGCCGCGGGACCGAGCGTGACCGCCGGCCGCTCTCCGGTTCGGGTGGAGCCGGACGCGAAAGCGTCCGGTGGGAACCCCTGGCCGCTTCCAGGCTGCGGAAGCGCCGCACCATTGGTCGCCATGGGTGTTTCGAAATCTTGACCCAACCCACGCGTGTGCCAACGTTGCCAGATCGGGGGAAATCCATGACGCGGGCAATCGAGATTCGGGTCGCGGCCAAGACCGTTGCAGACGAGTACCGCTGCATCGCCATCGAGCCGGACGGGTCAATATGGTGTGACTGCGGCGGCTTCGACGGCACGATCTGCAGCCATATCGATGCGGCGTTGGTCGCCGGCGAACGGTTCATGGTGCATCCGGACGACCATCCGGTCGCCGACCTCGCCATGTCGAAGGTGGTCATCGACCTGCCAGAACACTGGAAGGGCTCGTGGCGCCGGAACCTGCGATGGCGGGGTCTTTCCACCCGAACAGCGGTACAGCGCAGACCAGTCGGGCAAAGCGGTCGCCCCGTCGTATGCTTCACCGGCGGGATGCCGCGTCTGCGCGCCGAGTATTTCGCGGAGGCCGAAGCGGCAGGTTGGGAAACGATCGATAGCCCCCACCGCAACATCACCGTTCTAGTCGCAGCCGATCCCATGGGAACAAGCCGCAAGCTGGTCGCGGCTCGCATCAATGGAATTCCGATCGTTTCGTTGGAGGATTGGCCGATCGTGATGATCGACGGCTCCTTCCCCGAAGGGTGACACCGAAGGCCTGGCTCGAACAGAATGTCGGCAACCGCAGGCGGTACTCGCCTCCCCGACCGACCGTATGGAACGCGGCTACATGAGCGCTCCGCCCCTGATTCTGGAGCAGAAGCGACCGGCCGCGTTGACCGCCTTGGCGCAGAGCGGGTTCATGGGGGCGATGAGCAATAGCTATCGCTCGCCCTGGATGCGATCAGCCGCACGATGATGGGTTTCCGCTATCGCTGTCGACCACCGCAGCCGGGAACGAGGCCGTCACGGGCTGCAGAAACAGGATCTCGCGCCTGAAACGATCCGACCGCGAAATCACCTTGGTCGCGCCGTCGCAAAGCCCCGTTCGCCCCCCAATCTCTCCTTCGACGCGGACAACCCGGCTCCCTTCCCCCCGGCCGGCCCCAGCGTCCAAAGAGCGAAAGCGCGCCGCCCGTGCCTCTCCCCCCGGGCACGGGCGCCGTTCGTTCTGGGCGTACACCCGCCGCCAGCCTGCCTTTCCACGCCCTGGCGCGCTCGCGACCTGGCCGATCTTGCGCTGGTGGCTTGGTGGGTAAACCTCCCCGAATGCCCCGTTTCAGCCGCCCCTCCCCAGACGCCGCACCCGACCTCCACGACTACCTGGAAAATAATCCGCCGCCGCGACTACCAACACCCCACACCCCATCCGTCTCATTCACGGTCACCGACGACTGGCCCGCGCTCGTACCGATCAGCGAGCGGGAGATCGCCGTCCTCGAGTGCCATCTGGCCCGGGTGTTGGACGAACTCCTCGGGTCGTAGACGTGACCGAGGAGACTTCATCTTGCCCCGACAGCCCAAACCCGCCCAGACCAGCTCCCGGGCCGCGCTCTATCTGCGTGTCTCGACCGGCCGCCAAGCCGAGAGCGACCTGTCGATCCCAGACCAGCGCCGCCAACTCGAAGCCTACTGCAAGGGCAAGGGCTGGACCGCGGCCGCCGAGTTCGTCGAGCCCGGCAGCAGCGCCACCGACGACCGCCGCCCCGCCTTCCAGGCGATGATCGAAGCCGGTTCGGTCAAGCCGCCGCCGTTCGACGTCGTGCTCGTGCACTCGTTCTCGCGCTTCTTCCGCGACCAGTTCCTGTTCGAGTTCTACATCCGCAAGCTCGCCAAGTTCGGCGTCCGCGTGGTGTCGATCACCCAGGAGCTGGGCGACGACCCGATGGGCATCATGATGCGCCAGATCATGGCGTTGTTCGACGAGTACCAGTCGCGGGAAAACGCCAAGCACACCCTTCGGGCGATGAAGGAAAACGCCCGGCAGGGTTTCTGGAACGGCTCGCTGCCGCCGCTGGGCTATCGCGTCGTGGTCGCCGAGATCCGCGGGGCCAAGGTTAAGAAAAAGCTGGAGATCGATCCGCTGCAGGCCGAGACGATCCGCAAGATCTTCCGGCTGGCGATCCACGGCGAGGACGGATCGGGCCCCTTGGGCGTCAAGTCGATCACCGTCCACCTCAACGAAAAGGAGATCCGGACCCGGGACGGCGGCAAGTTCGGCGTCTCGGCGATCCACAACATCCTGACTTGCCCGACCTATGTCGGCGAGCACCACTTCAACCGGCGCATCGCGGCCACCGGCGAGTACAAGTCCGAGGACGAACACGCGGTCTGCGAAGTGCCGGCCATCGTCACCAGGGCGGAATTCCAGGCGGTTCAAGACGCCCTGGCCAAGCGCAATCCGCGAGCCATGGCGCCCAGGTTCTCCAACGGCCCGACACTGCTTGGCGGCATCTGCTTCTGCGGCCTGTGCGGCGGCGCGATGACGCTGCGGACCGGCAAGGGCGGGCAATATCGCTACTACACCTGCTCGACCAAGAACCGTACTGGCGAGACCGGATGCAAGGGCCTGACCGTGCCCATGGATCGCGTTGATCGGGCGGTCGTGCATCACCTCGAAACCCGCCTGCTCGATCCTGCCCGCCTGGCCGGTCTGATGGAGAACATCATCGACCGCCGCGCCGAATGGGCCGAACGCCGCCAAAAGCACATCGGCGATCTTCGCCGGCGCGCGGCCGAGGCCGCCGCCAAGTTGAAGCGTCTCTATGCCGCGATCGAGGATGGCCTGGCCGACTCCGGCGACGGCGCGCTCAAGGATCGGATCAGGGAATTGGCGGATCTCCGCGATACCGCCGAGGCCGAGGCCGATCGTGCCGTGGCGGCGGCCGAACGCCTGGGTCCGATCATCAATCCGGAAATCCTCGTCCGGTTCGCGGCGGCAACCCGCGAGATGCTGCGCAACGACGACGGCGCCCTGCGCCGCGACCTCGTGCGCGCTGTCGCTCAACGGGTCGAAATCACCTCGCCGACCTCCGCCGACATGATGGGATCGAGGATCGAGCTGTTGAGGACCCTGGCGGCGAACGGTGGCGTAGAGTCGGCGGCTCTCGACGTTCGCAGTTTTGTACCGAAGTGGCGCCCTCTGTTGGACATGCGCGAGAACTATTCCTACGATATTCCCCCCGTTCGTACGCCACGGCGCGACAAGGGTAAGAAGCGGCTCCCAAAGCCTACATCCAATCGCAGTGCATAGGCCGTCCATCTTGGTGAATTGCGGAGGCGCGGCAAGGATCGCACGGGGGTGTGGTTAACGGGCGGCGAGCGGGCTCTGTGCTATCTCGGGGGACAGCCAAACTTCAGGTCGGTGCTGGCACATCCGGATGTGGTCACGGCTTTGGAATACCGGATTGGAAGCACTGACCGCATTCTTTGCCTTGGCCGTCGAGGCTGCGTTTTCGCGCAATCTGACGTTTGTAGCCCTTTAGTCGGCGCGATACAGGGTTGAGCATGCTTTGGCGCGTCGGGCACCGGGGCGAACTTGGCCCGCGTTGAATTTATAACAGGGGGTTGGCTTGGAAATCGTCGTCTTCGTTCCTGGTATCATGGGCTCGGAGCTGTTCACGTCGGCCGGTGAAAAGGTCTGGCCGCCAACCCCGCTTGAGGTTGTCGGCGGCTATCGTCGGATCGACAAGCTACTGAGCGCGGATCTGACAGCCAAGGCCGTGATCAGCTCGGCCTGCATCGACGTCTATGCGCCGCTTTTGAAGGCCCTTGGCCGCGCTGGTTATGGCCAAGGCGGCTCGCGAAGGCTGATGCCCTATCCGTACGATTGGCGGCGTGACCTATCGACGTTGTCTGATGAATTGGACGCCCATCTCACCGCCCTCGTGAAGACCCATGGCCGACATGTCGAGATCAAGTTGGTCTGTCACTCGATGGGCGGACTGGTGGCGCGCGGGTGCCTAGAGGCGCCGCGGGCCGCACCGCCGGTCTGGAGCCACGCGGTGAGGCTCTGCGTGTTCATGGCCACGCCGCATGACGGCGCGCCGCTGGCCTTTGCCCGGGCGATCGGCGCCAGCGGCGGCGACCTTGGACTTTCGGCCGCGCAGTTGCGGCAGGTGGCCGGGGCAGCGGGCTTTCCGGCCGGCTACCAGCTTTTCCCCCCCGAGGATTTGGAGCCGATCTGGTCGTTGGACGAGGAGGACCCGCCCCTGCGTCCGATCAGCCTGTTCTCCCCGGAAATCCAGGTGGCCCATGGCCTCAATCCCGGGCATCTGACTGCCGCTCGGGCTTTCCGGACGCGGCTGGATCCATCGCACCGGCCAGCAGGGTGCCGCTACGTTTCCATCGTCAGCACCATGCACGAGACGGTGACGCGGTTCGACCAGAGCGCCGGCGCGGCCAGCCCGATCAAACTGGACGCTTCGGGCGATGGCACCGTGCCCTTGACCAGCGCCGCAGCGCTGCGGATCCAGACCGCCTACGTCAAGGCCAACCATATTGGTGTGACCCAGAAGTCGACCACCCATGAACTTCTGGAGATGTTGCTGGGGGTGCGTGAGCCGAGCGTGATCGCCGCCGCCGTCCAGCCACAGGCGCCGGTCCTGTCGATCAGCACGCCGGTCGTTAGCCAGGGTGAGGCTTATGAGATCGTCATCGAGGTCGCGCCGGGCAGCGGGCTGCAGGCGCAACTACGGATCGAGCGTGAAGAGCCAGCCGGGACCTTCGCCTTAGAGCGTAGCCTGCCGATCACCCTGGCCGCCGAGGGGGCCCAACGGCTTTCGTTGCGGGGCCCGTTGCTGGCGCCTGGCCGCTACCGGTTCAGGCTTGACGGACCCGAGGTGCGCGCAGCCGATCCGGACGCCCAGGCCCATGACGCTTTCGAAGACCTAGTGGTGACGCTGCGCCCCCCCGACTGAGCCTCGGCGCTCCGGGGGTTCGGCGCGAGCGGACCCAGGCGGGCGTCTCCGATGGGGTTCGGGTCCGCTGGCTGGGCCTTAGCGCACGACCGTATTGGCCTCGGCACGCCAGCCGTTCAATCTGGAGGTGAACTTTTTGACCTGGGCCGGGCGGCCCTTGACCACCAAGGCGGTGTCGCCCTGATTAATCAGGGTCAGGTCTTGGGAGCGACGAACCGACCCGGCCGTGGCGACCAAGTCAGGACCATCGGTGTCGACCTTGAAGAGAACATAGGTTCGTTCGGTAACCGGCTTAGCCATTGACCATTCCAATTCCCTGCGTCTCGAACGCAAAACCCAAATCCAGGCCACGATCAAGGAGCGCCTTGGTGATCGCGGCGGCGCGCTGCGGCCCCTTCGGCATGGCCAGTATGGTCGGATAATGCTTCGAAAGCATTGCGGCGGCTAGTCCTGTAACGACCGGGGCGGCGAATGAGGTCCCGCTGTCGACGGTGTAACCGCTCTGGCCCTGACAGGATATAAGGCCGACCCCCGGCGCGATGAAGTCCGTCTCCGGTCCCCAGTTGGAAAATCGCGCGCGAAAAAGATCCGGCCGGCTCGAGGATATCACAGCCGTCAGATCGGTCAGCTCGATCGCGTCGGCGGCCAGGGCGGAGCGATCACCAAAGGCGGTGACGGCCACCACCCGCTTGGCGGCGGCGGGATAGCTCAATTGGTCGCGACCGTCGTTGCCGGCCGCGGCGATGCACACAGCCCCCTGCTGGTAGGCTTCCGCGGCGGCCTTGGCCAGATACTGCGCCGGCTTGCTCTGGACCATGCTGATGTTGATCAGGTGCAGGTCGTTGTCGCGCGCCGCCCGCGCGACGCCCTCGCCCAAGTGGAAGGCGTCGCTCTCGCGCTTGCCCAGCGGGGTAATCCTGTAGCTGTGAAGTTCGGCTTCGGGCGCCAGACCCCGGAACACCGGCCCACGCGCGCCGATAATCCCGGCCACCTGATTGGCGTGTGGGTGGGGAAATCCTTCCGCCTCGTCATAGCCGTAGACGCTGACGGTGGCGACGTGGGCCAGGTCGGGGTGGCGCGTATCGACGCCGGTGTCTACCACGCCGACCCGCACCCCCTGTCCGGCCCTGGGGTCCAGGCCCTCGCGCCAAGATGACAGGGCGTCGCGCATGGTGGCCGGATCGATCGTCTGCAGCGCCACCTCGATTTCACCGTTGGTGGCCACGCGCACCTTGGCGATGCTGCGGTAGCCCGCCGGCGCCAAGACCTGCAGGCGTGGGATCCTCGAAATATCGGACGGCAGAGCAAACGAGGCCAAGCCCGAGGACCCGGTGTTGCGGCTAGCGCCGCGGTCCTCGTGGGCGTCGGCATAGGCCAGCACCCTGGCTCCAGCCACGGGAGCGCCGGCCTCGTCGACCACCCGCACCCGCAATCGCTGGGCGTCTGGCCCCGGCTTCCACGCCTCGACTCGGGCGATGCGCACGGCCGGCCGCACCGCCGCTTCGACTCGCAGATTGGGTTCGACAAGGGTAGAGGGCGCTTCCTCGCGCAGTTGCCGCGCGGTAGCGGGGCTCATGTCCAGCACCTTGGGGCCATCGGCGCTCAACGAGGCCAAAAGCGCGTAGTGGGCATCGGCCAGTCGGGGGATCGGCCGGGTGGAGCGCTCGCCAGTCGCGGCCGCCTCGGCCCGGGCGCGTCGGACGATCTCGCGCATCGGCCGGCCGGCCGCAAAATCGCTCATCCGCTGCGAGCGCCAGCCTTCCATGGGCACGACAATGTACTGCATCACGTCCTTCTAGAAATCGGACCGTCGCGGCGCCCTCCATTATCAAGGCAGCGAGCGCGGGCGCACAAATGAGCTGATGATCTAGCGCGCAGGCCCGAAGCCCCGCACGACCAATCGATAGCGACTGCACCATGGCGCGTGTCGATCGAAAAGTCTCGTCGACGGCGCGATGGGCGTCGGTTCACGCCCCAGCGAGCGAGGCGATGATTGCGCTTCATCGGGAACCCGATTTGGAGCCGCCTTGATATATCCCCTTGATGAACTGGTGTATCCGCGCGGAGGCTTCGTCCGACTTGCTGGCGATCAGGCATGCGCGGATGCTGATACGGCTCCAGGAACCAGGCCCCCAACAGTGACCTTTGTCCCGACTTGAAACCCGCTTGCCTTAACACCTGCCCAAAGCCGTAATCGGTGACCACTACGGGCTGTACGGGGCGCGACGAATGGAAATCAGAGAAACGCTGGCGATCGCCGATGGATCGCTGATTGCCACGTCGAAGACCTGGAAGATTCAGTTCGCCTTCGCAGGGCCCGACCGTCGCTACCAGTACACGTTCTTGGACCTCGGGCTCCACGAGATAGACAGGCTCATCAAGGACTACCCCCTCGCTTTTGAACGCTATGAACGGCTCAAGCACGAACTACCGGCGTCGGCGAAGGTCAACGAGACTTTCGGCGCCAGTTTGACCGTCCGGGTCAACGACTTCGCTGACGGCGTCTGTCTGGCGACCTACCGAAATCCGATCAACACGCGACCAGAGCTCGATCTCTACGTGGACATCTTGCGCAAGGCCCAGCTACGAGGCGCACAACTCATGCAGGCCGCCGCCGCTCTGAGGGCCTGAGCCCTCCCCTGCTCTAGCGTGGCTTGATGGTCTTTAAGCCGGGAGCCCGGACCACCTCGGCGCCGGCGGCCAAACCCGCCGCTTCGATCCGCTTCAAAGGCGTAGCGCCAATCGCCAACGCTTTCTCGATTACGAGATCGCCACCGGCTTGCGCCAAATCAGCTTTGAGGGCGGTGACGTCGCCACACCAAAGCGTCTCCGCATCGCGATCCCGGGAGATGTCCGGGCCGCCGTCCGGACCGGCGAAGGCCACCGCCCGCATCTGAAACCGCGCGGCCGCTGCGCCACCAGATATCTCGACGCCATAGTCAGGCCGGTCGGCCTTGCGAAGGACCACCTTTCCATCGCTGACCCACGCGGTGGAGAGCCCCTCAGTCACCTCGTAGCCAAGACCCGCCAGGCTTTGCAGCACCGCGTCCCGGCGCGCCCGGGCCGCAAGCCCGGCCTTCGCGGCGACCAATGCGTTGGCCACATCCGTGGCAAGCACCGTCAGAGCGGAAGGCTCGGTGAGCGCCGCCTCGAGCCGTTGATGGAAGATCGCATCCTCCTGGGAGGCATGCAGTTGGGCAAGCTCCGCCAGATCAAGGCGCAGGTCCTCCAGCAGATCGGCGGTCTCGCGCGCCGCCTTCAACGCCTGGCTAAGCTCGATTTCCAAGCTGTCGGCCAAGAGATTGCGCCGAGCGCCAGGCGCTTCGGAGAGCAGCGCGACGAGCCGATCTTGGTAGCCTTGCGTCCGCCCAGGATCGCCAAGGCTCGCGAGCGTGTCGATCGCCGCTTGCAGGCGCTCGCCCCTGGGGTCGATCTCCTGAGGTTGGGCTTGAAGCCACCCTGCCAGGCTGCGGTCTTCCTCGCCATCCTTGTATCGCGCCGCCAACGCCCTGCGGTCGGCTGCGCCATCGTCGACTGTCACGCTCAACAGAGCAAAGCCGCGCGCCAGGGCGGCGGGATCATCGCGGCCAGCCACAGCGCCCAGCAAGGCGGCGCGAAGATCGTCGCTCAGCGCCGCGCCCGCCTTGTCCAAAGCCGCCAGCAGGGTCCTGGCCGCCTCGCCACGGCGCAAATCGGCCCGTCTAGCGGCTGCGGCCGCAGCAGCGGCCTTGGCCAGACGCTCGCGCTGGTCATCCTTGAGAAAAGCCAGCTCCCGCTGGGCTTCCTTCTGAAGCTCTATGAAGCGATCCTCGCGCAGCATCTGGCGAAGTTTTGCCAGTCGCTTCTGTCCTGCGGCTTTCTCGGCTTCGGTAAGATCATCGACGCGATCGCAGGCACGCTCCCAGGCCGCCAAAGCCGCCGCGACGCGCGCCAGCATCCCCTCCCCCTGAGCGATCAATTCCTCGCGCGTAACGATCCGAACGACCTTGGGCCCGCTCATGCGGCCTTCCCCTGGCTCAGCGCTTTAGCGATGGCCTCGCGAAGCTTGGCCTTTTCGGTTTCAGGTGACTGCAGCCAGCCTTGCGAGGAGACGCGATGCACGCAGCCGATCGAGCGGGCCAAAACCTGAGGTCGCCACATCTCGCGCGCCCGGGCCGAGGACAGAAGCGCATGGCGCGGTGCGTCACACTCGATGCCGATGCCGTAGAGCCCGGTCTCAGGATTTTCGATCGCAAGGTCTAGACCGAAGGCGCCTGTGTCGGCGACCGGATGGGCGGTCCAGCCCAGAGAAGCGACATAAGCCGCCACGGCGGCTTGGAAGCCGTCCTCTTGGGTGGCGTTCCAGCCGCGCCCCTCGGGCTGCTCGGCGACAAGCCGCGTCAGCAGGGCGCGGGCATTGTCCAGTTCACCGGCTGACATCGCCCGGGCGTATTCGAAGTAGCCCTGCAGGTAGTCGCGCGGCGAGGCCGCCTGACGGCGCGTGGACAGGAAGTCAGATATCTCGGCGATCGGCATGGAGGTGACGAGCACGACGGTTTCACGCGCCCGGGTGACGGCGACGTTGAGGCGGCGCTCGCCTCCTACTTGCCCCAGAACGCCAAAAGCGCGGCGGAACGCACCCTGGGCGTTACGGCCGAAGGTGGTGGAGAAGATGATCACGTCGCGCTCGTCGCCTTGAACGTTCTCGACGTTCTTGACGAAGAAGCCCATGTCTTCACCCTCTTCGACCCGGTCGCGCTCCTGAGCTAGCGCGGCCCGGAATACGGGATCGCTCTCTGCCCGGGCCTCCAGGACCTCTTCGATCAGATCGGCCTGTTTGCGGTTGAAGGTCACCACACCGATCGATCGCCGTTTCTCGGCCGGCCGGTTCCAGGCCTTGACGAGGATGTCGGCCACCCTGTGTGCTTCGGTCGGATTGGTCTGGTTTTCATAGAGACCGTCGGCGCGCACCATCGCGATGGGGCGCACCCGGCGGACCTCGGCGTCGGGATGGCGCGCCGGTACGCTAAGGCGATTTTGATAGAAGGCCGCGTTCGAGAACTGGATCAGTTCGCGGTAGGCTGAGCGATAGTGGATCTGCAGGGTCGTGCTGGGCAGGACGGTCTTGGCCAACTGAAGAAGGTCGGGGCAGTCCTTGATCTCGCGCCGGTTCCAGGTCTCGAGCGCTTCTTCGCGTTCGGCCTCGTCGGCGTCGTCATCGCGATCCTCGCCCTCGTAGATTTCGGCCTCGTCGTTCTCGATCTTGCTGGAGAAGAAGTTGGTGGGCGGCATCTGCTTTTCGTCGCCGCTGACGATCATCTGTCCACTGCGATAGAGGCTGGGAAGCGCGTACTCGATCGGCATCTGCGAGGCCTCATCGTAGATGACGGTATCGAAGAGGCTCTTCTTGAGCGGCAGCACCCGGCTAGCGACATCGGGGTTCATCAGCCAGATGGGACGCAGAGCCATCAGGCCAAGGTCCGCCCCCTGATCGACGAACTCGCGCAGGCGTTTGGTGCGCGGCCCGGATAGGCGCGTCACATCCTGCCAAGCCTTTGACGACGCCAGCCGCCCGCGATCGATATCCTCGATCAGCAGACTGCGATTGAGGCGGCGCATGAGTTGATCGGCTTGAGCCAAGGCGTGAGCCTTGGTTTGCAGTTCGGAAGTCTCCAGCAAAAGCGCTGGATGTTTGGCTTCCAGGCGCGACTTCCAAGCCAGCCGGGACTCGCGCTCGATCGTGCGGCGCACCTCGGCGTCCAACTCCGCTTCCGGAAGCTTGGCCAAGGCGGCCGAGACGCCGCGCAACGCCGCGAATGCGGCCAGGGCCTCGGCCGACAGGAGCGCCGCGCGAGGACGGAAACGCTGATAGGCCGACAAGGTCGGAGCGGCGTTGGAAATTGCCACCACGGCCGGGGTATTGACGCCGTCGGCCTCGATCGCGCTACGCCGCGCTGCAAGCCAGTCCTCTTCGAACCAGGGCTCCAGTTGGGCCAGGGCCGCTAAGCTTAGCCCGCGCGCTTCATGGCGGTCATAGGCCTGCTCGTGCTGCTCGATGAAGGCGGCCAGGGCGCTGGCCTGCCCTTGCGCGGCCATGTCGAACGCCAGATCCGGAAGCGGGTGGAGCGCCAGCCTGTCGGCCTGCTCCAAGGCCGCCCGCAACTGATCGCGCAAGGTCCTGGCGAGGTTGGCGAGATCGGCGCGGCTTAGCGGTTCAAGGATCAGCTCCGGCTCGTGAAGCGCCTGGCGCAGTTCGCCAAGGGCCCGCCGTGACGGTCGCAGCGCCTTTTCGGCCCGCAAGGTTTCGCCAAGATCGAGTTTGGGATCGAGCTGATGCGTCTTGAAGAACTTGCGCAGGCGCGCCTGTTCGGTCCATCGCGCTGGCGAAAGCCGCGCCAGGAACCCTACCGGCCGGGCCAGATCCTCGACCGTGTCCAGGAGCTGGGCGAGGTCATGGTCGCCCAAGGTCACGGCCACGGTCGTCACCGCTTCGATCGTGGCCCTGGGCGCCAGGTCGCCGAACGCCGCGACAAGCCCGTCCAGTTGAACGGCCAGTTCAAGACCTCGCCCCGCTAGGCCTTGACGCAAGCGCGGCGTCCAGCGCTGCAGCCGCTCTCGCGCCTCATCGGGCAGCGCGCCTAGGGCGAGCGCATGCTCTTCAATCCAGGCGCGGAACGGGGCGGGCTCGTCCATCGCCAGGGCGCGGGGCGTGCGTTCGAGGACGGCCAGCCGCTCATGTTCGCAGCGGACGAAAGCGGCGAAGTCGCCTGCAAAGGCCTCAAGCGAGCCTTCGTCCGGACTGAACGCCTTGATCGCCGACAGCGCGCTGCCTTCAAAGGCGGCCGGTAGCCACAGACGCGCCAGGGGGCCGCAGACCTCTTGCAGCGTGGCGACCTGGCCAACATCCATCGCGCCGACCAGTCCGCGCAGGTTCGACGCGGCGATGGCCGTACGTGCGGGCGCATCGAGCCCGATCAGGTCGCTCAGGATCAGGCGGTAGCTCAGCCCGGTGGCCGGATCGTCGGCGTGAAGGGCGTTGTGGTGCGCATCGAGCTCACCCTGGAGCGCTTCGATCCTTGCGGCGGTCTGCTGACGCTGCTGACGCCAAAGACTGGATCCCGTGGGTTGGGAAAGTAGCGCTTCGACCTGTTCGCGAACCGCCTGGATGACAGGTTTGCGGTCCTTGTTGACGTCGTTGATCATCACGATGCGATCGCGAAGTCCTTCGGCGACGAGGCGCTTTTGCACGACTTCCAGCGCCGACTGTTTCTGGCAGACGATCAGCAGGCTTCGCCGGCGGCCGATGGCGTCAGCGACCATGTTGACGATCGTCTGGCTCTTGCCGGTGCCGGGCGGGCCTTCGACCAGAAGCCCCGCGCCCGACCGCGCATCGAGCACCGCCATCTCCTGGGAAGGATCGCTGGCGGCGGTGAAGAACCGCTCCAATTCAGGAGGGGCGAGCGGCGCTGCACGTTCTGGCGTGTCTCCGGTCCGGAAGGCGGTCTCCAAGGCCGAGCCCGTGGGCGGAATGGCCTTCAGTTGTCGGAGATCCTCCATCACCGCCTGGCCGATATAGGCCAGGTGGAATAGCGCCCCGGCGCAAACCAGACGATCCTGGCCGGCGACGACCTTGACCTCCCTGCCCGGCACGGCGCCGAGCGAGCGGCTCTGCACCTCCGCCACCAAGTCACTGAGCGCATCGACCACCTCGGCGGCGTTGAGGCTGGCGCGACCGAGCATTTCGTTCACCAGGTCCGACCACCGTCGCACGGCATCGGTCCCCAGCAGCGTCTCGAAGGCCGGGTTGAGACGCACCTCTTCACGGTCTCGGTCGAAGGTCACGCTGACCTTGCCGCGCGCGCCCACCTCGGGCTTGAGCTTGATGGGCCAAAACAGGATTGGCGTGATGCGCGGCTTCACCGTGGCCTTGGCCTCCTGCATCACCAGGAAGGGAAAGCCCAGATAGAGGCCATCGATGCCGGTGTCGCGGCGATAGAGGGTGGCGTGACTATAGAGCGTGCGGATGCGGCGCTCGATCTTGGGGTCCTGGGTCAGGACATCAGGGTCCAGATCGAAGGGCTGCTCGTTGCGCAGTAGGAGATGATCCAGCAGGGCCGCGGCGGGCTTTCGCGCGCTGCCCAGTTCCGTCAGGTCCAGGCGCGCAACGGTTTTGCCAAACGTCATGCGCGTCAACGGACCGCGCATCACCGCCCCGGTGATACGCTTGGCGAAGAAGTCGAGCAGCGTGGCGACATAGGCTTGCTTGGGCGGTTCATGCCAGACGTCCCAAGGCAGGCCCAGTAGCGCCAAGGCTCGTCCGATGGGCAGTCGGCGTTCAAGCCGGAACTGGTCGGCCCAGGCGTCGACGCGCTCGATCCCGCAACGAGCGAACCCTTCTAGCCGATGCTCGATCTCCGCGTAGATCGCTCGCCGCGGCTCATCGAGCCAGGCGCGCGCCTGTTCGGGGTCGAAGTCCCGCACGCCGGCCCGTGCGGCGATTTCGGCGGCCTCGGCCAGGATCGCCTCGGCCGACCGAAATTGGCCGACGTCGGCGCTCAGCAGCAGGATGTAGTCTTCGTCGGTTGTCTGTCGACGCTCGAGGATGGCTATCAGGCCAGGATGATCCGTATCCGGCAGGAGCCGACGGCGGTCAGCCCAGACCGCGGCCAGACGCGCGCGCGAGGTCGATAGCAGGTGGACCTGCACCTCGTGCTCATTGAGCGCCAAGTCCAATTGCCGGGCACGCTCTCGCACCGCGTCGGCCCGCGCTTTCAGACGGTAGAGCCAGGGTTCGGCGTCCTTGTCATGTAGAAGCTGGGGCACGGGGCCAGCGATCAGGGCGTAGCCTTCATCCGGGTGGTCCAGCAACCAGCCGGGCGTGATGATCTCGCCGCGCGCGGTCAGCGGCATGGACGGGTTGAGCGCCTTGAGCGCCAGACCAAGCCGCAGGTCTTCGGAGACACCCTCCATCTGGGAGAGCTTCCGCAGTTCCGCCTGCAAGCGCGCATCAAGCTCCGCGTCCTGGGCCCAGGTAACCAGGCCGCCGCCTAGCAACAAGGTTCGCGCCTCATCCCAGGCGCTGGCCTGCGCCGCGGCCAGGGCAAAACTCGTCGGGCTGGTGTAAGGCCGCCCCGCCAAGGGAATGGCGCGCCGCGCCTTGGCCTCCCCGGTCCCGACCGTGCTCTCGGGAGCCTGCGGCGGCGCCCCATCGAGCCATTGACGCACTTGCGGCCAGGCCCAGCGCTCATGGCGGTCTCGCGCCAGAAGGCCGCGTAGCAGCAGATCGGTATTTGGGTCCAAGCCCTCAGGGATCGGCGCACCATTGGTCAGGACCTGGATCAAGAACGCTTGGTCGTTGATCCCTTCGAAACAGGCTCCGCGCGTGACCTGCTCCAGCAGGACCATGCCCAGGCTCCACCAGTCGCTGGCGGCCGCAACGCCGCCGGCAATGGCCTCCGGCGCCATGTAGCGCGTGGTCTCCAGAGGCGAGACGATGTCGAGATCGAAGTCCGACAGTCTGGCCGATCCGAAACTGGTGATCACAAGATCAAGCGGATCTCGCGCACGGACAAGGATCGCGCCGGGCCGGATGTCTCGGTGCCGAAGGCCGTGTTCGGCCAAGGCGTGCAGCGCGCCGCCGACCTCTTCCAACACCCGCGATAGCGTCGCCACATCGTCTTTCAGCAGACCCAGGTCCGCCAGGGTGCCGCCGCGCAAATCCTCGGTGACTTCAAAGGCGCGCTCCTGCCAGTGTCCTACCGCCAGGATTTCGGGGACGTGGTCGCGATCCAGGATGCGCAAGACGTCGTAGACTTCGGGGTCAGGCTCATGGCCTGCGGCGTAAAGGGTCAAGACCGCCTGCAGATCGTCCGTCTCGCGCCTGGCGATGTAGCGTTCGCGCACCGCGCTTTCTGACAGCAGGCGTTCCAGACGCCATCCCTCCACCACCCTCGGCGCGCCGTCCAGATCCGCCGCACGACCTGTCTCCTCGGTTCCTTCGGCCGCCTCCTCAGCCGGGGCGATGTCCGCCCCGCAGGTCTCGCACAAGAGATCGCCCTGTCCGACGGCATGCCCATTGAGACAGAGCGACGACTCGATCTGCGCGATTGGCGCGGGCGCTGTCGCCGCGGCTGGACGCCAGCCCGCAGCGCGCACGGGAACGGTCGCCAGGTCCCAGCCGCACTCGTCGGCGCCGATCCTGCCCTCGCAGAAGAGTTCATTGACGGCGCGCTCGGTTTGGCAGCCGGGGCAGAAGCGCATCATGGGGCCGCTCCTGCGGTCTTGTCGGATAGCTGGATTTGGTGACCGGCGGCGCGCATGGCCTGTCGGAACCGCACGAGGTCGCCGCGCGCCGGAATGCCCGCGAACCACGCGCCGCCGTCGGCGTCGAACATCACGTCCAGGCGTCGATCGGCGGGCACGGCGGGCCGCTCAAAGGCGGCGAACCGCGCGCCGCGATCGCTCAGGACATGAAGGGTCTGGTTATCGCTGCCTCGCAAAGCACGCGTCTGGGTCGCGCCAATCTGAAACGGCTCGGCGATCAAGGCGTCGATCAAGCCCGGGTGACGCTTCAACCAAGGCCCTACCTCGGCGAACGCGTGGCCCGTAAACACCAAGACGTCGGTGTCCGATAACGCGCGCCAGCCAGTGATCAAAGCCGCCAATGCTTGTGGCTGATCGAACGGCTCGCCGCCAGACACGGTCAGGCCGTCTGCCTCCTCCGCCCAAGCCGCCAAGGCGTCCAGGGTAGAAGCCAGACTGGTCACGCCCTGCCCGGTCGCCCAGGTGTCTGGCGAAATGCAGCCTGGGCACTGGATCGAGCACCCCTGAAACCACACGCCCACACGCCGGCCTGGCCCCAGCGTCGTCACCGGAAAGTGCAGTCGCGACAGGGCGATGTCGCTCATGGCTGAGCCTTGAGCCGCAAGGTGGTCACAGGTCCGGGCTCGACGGCTTCGATCTCGAAGCTCCCCTGCCCGTCGGTCTCGAACAGCGCCCGGGCCAGCGGGTTGATCAGATGGGCTTCGATCTTGTTGCGGATGCCGCGACCACCATTGGAGAGATCCTCGACGCATAGGCCCTTCAGAACCGCCTTGGCTTGCGGAGCCAGGGTCAGTGCGTAGCCCGCCTCGATCGCGTTTTCGACCACCGCCTGGACCATAACCTCGAAGATCTGGTCGGCGACCTCTGGGCGGATGAAGTCGAAGACGATGATATTCTCGCCGATCCGGTTGAGGATCTCGGGACGATTGAGCACCAGCTTGAAATGAGCGTCGATCTCCTGGCGGACCCGCGCACGTACATCTTCGAAGTTGTCGCTCGCTGTGACGTTAGCCACCCGCGCCCCGGCCGCGTCGGTCGCGTAGATCCCCAGGTTCGAGGTGAAGATGATCAGGGCTTCGGAGAAGTAGACGCGATCACCGCGTCCCGAGGTCAGCACCCCGTCGTCGAGGATCTGCAGGAACTTGTCCAGGATCCGCGGATGGGCTTTTTCGATTTCGTCGAACAACACCACGCTGAAGGGCTTTTCGCGGATGGCGTTCGTCAGTTCGCCCCCGACATCATAGCCGACATAGCCGGGCGGGGCGCCGATCAGGCGCTGGTCGGCATGCTCAGCGCTGAACTCCGACATGTCGAAGCGGATATAGGCGCTCTCGTCGCCGAACAGCAATTCGGTGATGGTCTTGGCCAGTTCGGTCTTGCCCACGCCTGTCGGCCCGGCCAGGAACGCCACGCCGCGCGGCCGCCCGCCGCGCTTGGATCCTGTTAGCCCGGTGGTGGCGCGCTTGACGATGTCGAGCATATGGGTGACGGCGTGGTCCTGGCCGATCACCCGACGCGCGATCAGTGACTGGCCCTCACGCACCTTGTCGCGTTCGATCTTCTTCCAGGCGTCTTCGGTGACCCCGACCTTGTAGCGCCGGATCGCATCGGCGATCTCAGTTGCGGGCACCCTCTCCGAGCGCGCCAGCTGCGTGATGGCGTTGAGGTCCATCAGCAGCAGACCTTCGGCGCCGTCGACCAGCTCATCTTCGGCCTGAGACAGCGCCTCTGGTGAGAGTTCGCGGGCGCCGGGCAAGCCGCGCAAAAGCTGCGGCGCCAGAGCGCGTCGCGCGGCGCGGTCGGGGGCGGGAACCGGGATATGGCGAAGCCGCGGGTTGTCGATGGTGAGCCAGTCGGGAAGGTCCCCTTCCTTGTCGACGATCCACAAAATGCTGTTGAACAAGGGCCCGCGGTTTGGCCCCACCGGCCGTGCCTGGGCGATCTGGCTCAACACCAGGGCGCGCGTGAACAGCGTGTGCTCGCTCGGGGCCAAGGCGTCGTTGCGGACGACCAGTCGGGAGGCGAAATCGACGATCAAGGCGATTGGCGCCCCATCGCTCTGGACCACCCGCTCCAAAGTCGAACTTAGAAGGTCCAAGCCCCCGCTCGCGCGCCCCTGGTTCGGGGTCAGGCCAAGGCCACGCAGAACGGCGTCAGGATCATTCGCGCCGCCGCCCACCGGCTCGACGACCGAAAAACCCGAGAGTGGACTGAAGACAACGACATCAGCATAACCCGCTGCGCGCATTTCCGCGGCGATCACGGTGTCCAGACGGCCGGGCGTCAGGACACCCCCAACGTCTTGGACTTGCAGGTCGCGCACATTGCCGGTCAAAAGAAACTGGCTCTTGAGCGGCAAAAAGCGGGCTAAATCCCTCAGCCAACGCGGCTTTGGATCGTCAGTCTTCAAGGTCACGTCCCCAACTAGAGCGCGACCATATCGTGATGAACGCCTCGCCCCTAGCCAGAAAAGGCATGACGGTGCATCCCGTCGTCCAGTTCCGCGCCCACCGCTTCGTAGGGCGCTTTGGCTTCAGGCAAACCGCCAATCGACCAAGATCGCCACACAACGCCGTCGGTCCGCCGCGTGGTTGCAATACCCGAGCGCGCCTCCTTATGGTCGCGCTTAATCGCGCCAAGCTTGAGTGGCGGGTGCGCCTAAGGGGGTCTGGATGGGATACAAACTTGCCGCGGCTGGCGTGGGTCTGACCTTGGCGCTAGCGGCATTCGCCTCGGCATCCGCCGCCGAGACGGGCTATGTGACCGGCTCATCGGTCAATTGTCGTGAGGAAGGCTCAGCGACGTCGACGATCGTCAAGGTTCTCAATCGTGGCGATCGGGGGGTGATCGTCGATCGCGTCGATGGATGGGCGAATCTGGACCTGGGCGAAGAAGCCTGTTGGGTTCTGGCCAAGTACGTCGACACGCAAGCTCTCACCAGCGCCTTGAAGAGCGCACCGGCCATCTCTGCCGGCGCAACCGCCAAATCCTCAGCCCGATCGCGCGCGCTGCCCCGATCATCTGCCGCGCGAAAGCCTGCAAACCGGTCTGCCCCCAGCTCGAGCGGTTATTCCGCAGCGGGCTGCCCGTGTTCTGGCAGCCGGGTCTGTATTGGGCCCCGAGGCGGGCGCTACTGCATCACTTCGGGCGGCAAAAAACGGTATGGGGTCTGACGTTTCGATGACCGGCAGAACCAAGACAGATTTGATGGCGCCCACTTCGCTGCTTTTGATGGCTGCAGCAATCGGCCTTGGCGCCTGCGAGCAATCTTCCCCTTCAACTGCGCCGCCTTCCACGCCGGCAACGAGCACTTCATTCAACGCCACGGAGTCGGTCTCCTCCACAGTCTCGGACGACGATCTTGGTCGGATTTGTCGCGCGGCCATCGCAGCGCTCAACGGCCGTGATCCGCAGATTATCAAGGTAGAAGCCGTTTCAGCGGGGGTTGCGCATGTCGCCTATCGGCGGCCCGATGACGGCAAGCTCTGGAAGAACCAATGTCGGATCGACGGCGCGCGGATCGCGTGGGCGGCTGTCGACTTGAGCGGCCCAGGCTCTGGTCCGGGACGCTGGCGCACCGATCCGGCCGACGAGGTGGTCACCTTCAAGCTAACCGGCTCGGCCGTAAAAATCCGCATCGCCTATTCGGATGGCTCCGCGTCGGAAGAGAGCTACGACATCCGCTAGAACCGATGGCGCTTCGCGCTAGCCTTCTTCCTCCCCGACCGGTGCAGGCAGGTCTTGGAGCAATTCCGACAACTGAACGAGGTAAGATTCCACCGCGTCGTAGATTCGTCCGGCTTCCTGCGGTGAATAGCTGCGCTTGGGGTGCATCACGTCATTACGCCAAGCCTGCTTGACGTGATAAAGCAGGCTGTGGTTTTCAGACCAGGCGTCGCGAAGACGCCCTTTCGGCATGACCTCAATCTTCTTGGCGAGATCACTGAGCAGCTTTCCCCACTCGCGCTCGGTGTTGTTCACGCCCATTTGGCTGGCCAAACGTTGGACCGCAGCCTCCATGGCCCTCATCAGATGAAAGACGCAAGCGGTGGCGCGATCGAGAGCCAAAGCTGCGCGCGCTTCCTGAAGATCGTCCTGGATGTTCGGAAAAGCCTTCGCGACGATTTTGCCGAACGGTGGCTCCGACGCCGCCAGGAAGCGCCCCGAGCGCCCAGTGACGGCAAAAGCTTCAACTCCTGAGAGCTCATCGGCCACTGCTGCCAGGAGCTGGTGCAGGGGGTCTAGGATCATCCCCAAGGCCTCGGCGCGATACCCCCCGAGCTGACGAAACTGCTGTTCGAGTGATGATTTGGCTCGGCGGCAGGCGGCCTGGACGGAGCGTAGCTCCAAGTCTGCTGCGACCTTGGCGATCACGTCAACGGCGTGAACGATCTGTGCGTACTCAGCCAGTGCAATTTCTTGATGCGACACGTGTCCCTGATGAATGAGGGTGCGGTTGAGCTGCATCGCTTTCACCGCCGCGCCGATGTAGCTCATCGAAGCGGCGAGATTACCCAGTTCGATCTTCTTCACGGTCCGTGTTCCAAGTTTGAAAGACAGGTCCCCAACGGCCTTTGCAGCACGACCATTCGCAGGCCACGCCATCTGATCACGCTCCAACTGATCTGGGACGCTTGCTCAGCGCCGGCGCTCAAGCGCTTGGCCTCCGCGCGAGAGCCCCCGCCCAATCGCCCGGCTAGAGCTAGGGCCGCTAGGTCTCCGCATCCACATCGATCTCAACGAGAACCTCTCGGCTGACGGCTGTCACCACCCGCCATTTGGAGAACCACGCGGCCTCTTCCCCCGCCGACGCGAGTCCCGTGCGCAGCGTCACGTTGGTGATCGGACCACCTTGCCGCTCTTCTCGGGCATGGACGCCGATGATGGTTCCGGTCCGAACCAGTGACCCAACCTGACGTCCAAAGCCGGGATCGCAAAGGCTGGCTAGGTCGACCTCGATATCGACATTGGGGATGATCACCCCTTTCCAAGCCTGGTTGTTCTTACTGTTTAGCCAAAGGAACCTGAACTGCCCCGATAGGAACACTCCGGCTGGCCCGTTAGCGGTCTGGCCAATCAACACCATCTCCTCGTAGCGTCCGCGAGGCATGACCAAGCTCAGCGGCTCGGCGTCGCCGATCGCCCCGACCGTGAACTCATCTGGCGACAACATCGGATGCTCCCTGACCACAGACGCAAGGGCACATGCAGGTCACCGCGCGACGGCGACGGCGATGTTCGACCACAAGAGGCAGCAGGCCGGGAAAATCTGGCTTACCGGCGTTGTGCAGCAAGGTCCTCAAGCGCCCGCCCCGGCGCTCATAGACAAAGCCCTCTGACGTGGGCGGCCGCGGCCCACGTAACCGCTGAAACCCGCCGGAATGGCCACGCGCCTCCATGGCGTCGATGAACCGATCCAGGAAGACAAAGGTCGTCGGCGTGTGGCGCATGGCCTCGACCTCGGCGACCAATTCGGGCCGGCTGGCGATATGCCCCAGAACGTCGCGTAAATATTCTTCCATCAGTTCGGCGGACGCGCCCACCATCGCCGTGTCGCAATGGATCGCCGCGGAAGTCTCGATCAGCCCCAGGATATTGCCCATCTTTAGAGGCAGCAGATCGAGATCCTTCTCCCCAAGATAGCTCTCCCAGGCTTCAATGAAGCCCAGGTGCATGCTGTAGACCAAAGCGGCCGAAGAATTGCGATTGCCTCGGCCAAGCGTCCAGATGGCTATCCAGATGCCGCCGAAGGCCACAAGCAGGCTCAGCGCCGCGACGGCGAGATTGAGGATATCGATCAAGGTGGGGCTCGCCGTCTCCTGAACCGCAACGCTACTTCTTGTCCGACGACGGCGGCGGCGGGCTGGTCTGGCCGGCCGGAGCAGCCGGGGCCACCTGGACCTTGGCCAGGGCCGAAGCCAGCGCCTGGGTCGGGATCGAGCGCTTCTCCAGTTGTTGGCCCAGGCGATTGGTCGGCACGCTGTCGCCGACGACGAAGGCCTTGGTGCGGTACGGTTCGTTGGACATCGCTTACTTTCCTTCCGGCGGCTTGGGTTTGGGCTTCGGCGGTGGCGCGGCCTGCAACATCTCGGTGGCGCGCCGCACAACATCACGGTCCAGAGCGTCGCCCAACGCCCGGGTGGGCACCCCGCCGTTGATCTTGGGAATGAAGGCCTGCATCGACGGAGGACGTCTGAAAGTCATGGTCCGATCCTGATCTGCGAACCGACAGCTTAACCAAAGCCTCACCAGGAACAAAGCATGAAAATGGATATCAAATTAGGCTAAGCAAGTCCGCAGCTCAGAAGCCGCTTGGCGCGTAGCGGCCTGAGCAATTTTCTCAGCGCCGGCGCCCAGAGCGCCGGCGCGCGCGGCCAGTGGCCGCGCCCCCCCTCACCTGCCCCCGCAGCCTAGCGCCCCGAGAAGACGTAGACCTGCCCCTCGGGCGCGTCGATCGTGAAGACGTCGCCGTTGATCTCGGCGTCGCGGGCCATGGCCTCGTAGTCGATGTAGAGGCGCAGGGCCTCGGGGATCGCCATGGTCTCCTCCGTCAGTTCCTGGACATAGTCTTCCAGACGGTCGAACCGGCCGTGATAGCCGTCCTCCAGGATGCTCTCGGCCTCGCCAAGATCGCCGTTGAAGTGGTTGAGCGCCAGGGTGCCCAGCTCGCCGCGCTCGCGCAGGAAGGCGGCAATCTCCACCACCTTGGCCACCGGCGTAAATTGGCCGATCTCCACCCTGCCAAACCCCTCATGGTCGTGGATGGCGCACTTTTCCGCCTCCCGGCTCGGGCGAGGCGGCCAGCATCGCCGCGACCGCTTCCAGCACCGCCTCAAGGTCGTCTTCGACCTCGATCCAGGCACCATGCAGACGCCCGCCGTTATAGGCGGCCAGGCACGCGACATAGATGCGGGGCTCAAGGATTTCAGCAGCTTGTCCCATGGTCCTCATCCTCAAGGCAGGGTTCGATCAATCGAACCCTTGCCCGTCGGCGAGACCGGGGGTGCAAGCGGAGCAGCCGGCTTCGCGGGGACCCGGCTGCAGGACGGCCAAGGGCCGTCCGAAGCTGGGCGGAAGCCGGTCCGAAGCGCGCCAGGGGCGGCGCCCCAAGCCAGCGGCCGCGGTAGCGGCCAAAAGAGAGGGGCGGAGCCCCAAGCCCCGCAGCTTAGGTCGCGGCCTTCGCACGCCTTGACGTTGAACGGATCTAGCGAGCAGTCCGCACCCTGACCCGCGCGTCCTGGCGACGCTTCCCGAGCGATCGCAGGGATCCTGATGCAGAACTGAGCCGGCCTAGGCCGACGCAAAGGCAGGATACGAATGCCCGCCCCAGCTCAGGTCAGCTTTTGTAGCAAGGCTTCGGCCTTGGGCTTGAGCTCGCCGAGCGCCGGATGGTCCTGCAACCAGGCGCCGAAGGTCAGGATTTGTTGCTCCTGCGCTTTCGTCCAGCCTTCGGCATGAACCAAGGCGCTGTAAAGCTGCTGGATCTGGCGACGCGGTTCTGGGGCGCTGGCATGGCCTCGCAACAGGCGACGGGCCGTCGTCAGGCCCTCGGCGTGGGTGGTCTTGAACACGTGGAAATCCGGACAGCTTGGGCATTGGCCGCCACCGCGATTTAGCCGCTCAACCCGCCCATGGCCAGGGTCTTCTCGCCCACGGACCCGACTCGCGCCGGTTACCAGGGACTGTCGATCCAATCGAACGCTTTGTGGACGTGCCCGGCGCCCCAGGATCGATGCCTAGCCTTGAATCCGCGCAGCGCAGGCCTGCGGGTCGAGCCGGTGATGATGGCCCAGCGCTTTTGCGACTCCTCCCGGGGTTGGCCAACTATGCTAAGGGCTGGAGAGAGGAGACAGGCCAATTGACGACCGCCGATCGCGTGCTTTCCGTGCTGCAGCTTTTCACCATGACCGAGCCTGACTGGACGGTCGAAGCCGCCGCCTTGCGTCTGCAAATCCCGACGAGTACGGCCTATCGCTACTTTCGCAGTCTGACCGAGGCGGGTCTGATCGTGAATTTCACGGCTGGCCGCTATGTCATCGGGCCAGCGATCATCGAGCTTGACCGCCAGGCCCGCCATTTCGACCCCCTGATCCGCGCGGCTCAGCCCAGCATGCGCGCGCTGATCGATGACCCGAATATTTCCGGCGTCAGCCTGCTGTGCCGTATTTATCGTCGGACCGTGATCTGCGTCGATCAGGCCGACCGCCCAGGCAAAGGGTTGGCGATCAGTTATGAGCGGGGCCGACCCATGCCCCTTTTCCGGGGCGCAGCCTCAAAGGTGATAGCCGCCCACTTGAGCGCGCGCGCCGTCCGGCCCTATTTCGAGGACGAGGTCGAGGCGGCCAGCTCCGCCGGAATGGGAGCGGACTGGGAGGCGTTCAAGGTCAAGACGCGGGCGCTTCGCAAGGCCGAGGTCTGTGTGACGGAGGGCGAGTTGGATGAGGGCCTGTTGGGGATTTCCGCCCCGGTGTTCGGGCCTGACGGCGACATTCTGGCCAGCATCGGCGTGGTGCTGGTGCGCGCCGAGATTGACGGCACAGCGCAAGGCGATTGGGTCGAGAAGGTCCGGCGCGCTGGCCGGACCGTGACCCAGACCCTCAAACAGCATGCCTCGCCGCCGCCGGTCTCAGACCCCGCGAGCGACCAGGCTTTGCCGGCGGGCTCGATGATGGCGTAGCGGTCAACGCCTGAAGACGTTCGGCAAAGCCCAACGCTTCGTCAGGGCGGAACGCACCGGCGACGTAGCGGTCTGGTCGGATCAGCAGCACCCGACCCTCGCACAGGCGGCCCAGACTATCGGCCTTGGCCTCCAGCTCCTTGACGCCCGGCCAGCCGGCCGTGTCGGACCTGCGCCCGAGGTGGATCAATTTGGGAGACAGCTGTTCGATCGCCGGGACTGCGGCTATGGCCGCTAGGACGCGAGGCTCCACGTTCACCCCGACGAGGGCGAAGCCATCGCCCAACCAGGTGTCTAGAAGCATTCGGCGCCCGGCCTCGTCGACGACCAGCGGCTGTGGCAGAAGGCGCCCGACCGGCGTTTCCTTGGTCGCTTGATCGTCAGGTACGACAAAGCCAGCGCTGAAGCGCGGCTTGGGTTTGTACTTCATCTGAGCAAAGTAGTCGCGGGCGGCAGGCCACAGACTTAAGGCGGTAAACGCCGCCTGTGTCGCCCGTCCGTGCCACTGGGTCTTGGGCCCCATGATCCGACCCATGCGCAAGGCCAGCTGGATCATCGCGCCGACATGATCTCGTCGTTCACGCTCATAGCTGTCCAACAGTCCCGGCTGTGCGCGGCCAAGCACGACCCAGGCCAGTTTCCAGGCTAGATTGTGCGCATCGCGAATACCGCTGTTCATGCCCTGCCCCGCGAATGGCGGCGTCAGATGGCAGGCGTCTCCGGCCAGGAAGACGCGTCCGCGCGACCATTGCGGCGCCAACCGGGCGTGGAAGGTGTAGACGGTCTTGCGCTTGATCACGCTCTTAGGATGGGCGCCGTAGTCATGCAGAAGCTTTTGTATCCTGGCGGGGTCCAAGACCTGCTCGCTCGTCTCGCCCGGAAGCAATTTGAACTCATAGCGCCGGGTCAGGTCTGGTCCTGGCAGGGCGATGCAAGGGCGGCGGACATCGCAGTAGACCTGCGTCTCGCGGCTTAAGCAGGGCGACTGTTCGAGATCGACGATCAGCCATTTCTCGGCGAACGTTTCCCCCTCCAACTGCAGCCCCAGCTTTCCACGCACCAGGCTGCTGGCCCCGTCGGCCCCGACGAGAAAGTCGGCTGTCACCTCGCAGCGTTCGCCGTCCGCGGTGCGCAAACTTAGAGCCACGCCTTTGTTGTCTTGGGAGAAGTCTTCCAACGCCGTGTTGAACCGGGTCTCGACTTGCGCGAAGCGCGCCAAGCCCACTCGCAACTGCGCCTCCAAGGTCGGCTGACGGAAAGCGTTGCGCCGCGGGTACCCATAGGGACTGCCCGTGGGATTGACCTTCAGGAAGCAGCGGCCGCCCGGCGTGCGGTACTCCGACCCGTAGCCGGGAACCACCGTGGGCAGGATGGTGTCGATGAGTCCCGCCGCCTGCATCGTCCGCAAGGACTCATCGTCAATGGACACCGCCCGCGGTTCGGACACGGTGTTGGCGTTTCGCTCAACCACGAGGGTGCGCACGCCATAGACGCCCAGCAGATTGGCGATGGTCAGGCCCGTCGGGCCAGCCCCGACAACCACGACCGGATAGTGCTCGGGTCGGCTCGGGCGGCCCTTGGCGCCCGAACGGCTCGCCTGGGCCATCTTAGGCTTCCTTCGCCACGGTGTTGACCAGACGGCCGACACCCGAAATGTCGACCTCGACGGTGTCCCCCGCCTTCATCCAGACTGGCGGCTGGCGCTTGGCGCCGACACCGCCGGGCGTACCCGTCAGGATCACGTCGCCGGCCGAAAGGGTCGTGAAGGTCGACAGGTAGGCGATGATGCGCGGGATCGGGAACAGCATGTCCGACACCGGTTGGCTCTGCATCACCTCACCGTTGAGGCGCGTGGTGACGGTCACCGCACCAAGGTCCTGGATCTCGTCGGAGGTGACCATCCAAGGGCCGAGCGCGCAGGTGCCGGGAAAATTCTTGCCAGGCGTGAACTGCTGGGTGTGCCATTGCCAGTCACGCACCGAGGCGTCGTTGGCGGGCGCAAAACCCGCCACGTGGTCCAGGGCGACCTGCTCGGCGATCCGGCGACCGCCGCGGCCGATGATCACCGCCAACTCCCCCTCGTAGTCGAAGCTTTCGGACTCACGCGGACAGATGATCGGCGCGGCATGACCCGTGAGCGTGTCGGCGAAGCGCAGGAAGATCGAGGGATGGCCAACCTTGTCCCGGCCGGTCTCCTGACGATGGCTTTCATAGTTGTGGCCGACGCAGAAAATCTTGCCAGGCCGCTTCACGACGGGCGCGAACCGGACCTGCGACAGGTCCAGGACTGGAGCGTGGGAGACCGCCGCCTCGATCTGTCCGAGGGCGCCAGCGGCCAGGGCGTCATCCAAATCCGGGTAGGTGTCTCCAAGGACCGCCCCGACATCGATGACCTGCCCATCCTGGACAAGACCCCATGAGGCGGCGCCCGCGGCTTCGTAGCTCGCGATTTTCATTTTTTAGTTCTCCGGAAAGCTTGACGAGGGCGCTAGCTGCGCAGCAGCCCCTGCCCCCAAGTGTTGAGCGTGCGCTGTTCGTGCGGCCAGGAGCCGACCGGGCGATCGGCGGAGACGCTCTCCAGTTCGGCCGAGATCTCGACCCAGTTTCCGTCGGCGTCGTGGACGAACATGAAAAGGTTGTTGCCCGGACCATGCCGGCCCGGTCCCCATGCGAGCGGGATTTGCTGTTTCGCCATATGGTCACCCCAATCGCGGATCAGCCCCCAGTCGCCCGCCTCGTAACAATGGTGGTCCAGGCGGCTCTCGGCGGCCTGGAAGACCGCCAGGCTGTGGTGCTCCGAACTGCAGCGCAGAAACGAGGTGCGAACGCCGCCAGCCTCGTCGACGACCACGTCTGACAGGGTGAACCCGAAAACCGTCTCGTAGAACCGCGACAGGACCGCCGCCCGCGGGCTCGCCAGAACCACGTGCTGCAGCCGCGCTTCTCGTCGCGCGTCGCCGTCGAAGAGCGTCTCTGCGTCGCTCTGAGCCGCCAGGCCGAAAACGAAACGGTTGCCATCCGGGTCACGTAGACTGATCGCCTCGGGACCGAAGAGCGGACTGGGCGAGGGTTCGATCTCCACGTTCGCGCGACGAGCGCGGTCTTGCAAAGCGTCCAACTCGCTGGCGGATTCGACCGCATAGGCGGCGAAGGCAAGACCCTTGTCCGCTCCGCGCTTGAAGATCAGCCGCCTTTGCCGCGCGGACCCGAGATAGTCCTCGCCATCGCGCTCCACCCGCAGGCCCAGCGCGCGACCATAGAAATCGGCCAATGCGCCCGGATCCGAAGAGGTCAGGGCCAGATGATGCAGGGTTGCGCGGATGGGAGCGACTGAAGCTTCGGACATCGGGTGACCTCGAATTCGATAGTGAGCCGGCGAGTGGACAATCCTCGCGCCTGCGTAAGGCCGTGGGGCCTGTCCGTCGGCCTAGATCCCGGCCACGGAACGCTGAGGCGGCGCGAACGCGCTGGATCGCTCACGGAAGACCCCCTTCCAAAGCGATGCGCGCTCGCGCCGCGACCGGGAGACCCCCAAAGGCACTGCCCAGCTGCCGAGACTATCAGCGACGAAATTTTTATATTATGAGAATTCTGTCGTCAATTCGGTTTTGTTCCCGACGAGAGGGATTTCCGTGGCGGCAAGATCAAAGGGGGAACCATGATCAGGAAGCGCGAACGCGCCGGCCGGGCGGATGCGATCGAGATAAGGCGGCAAAAGATCCTGAGCGCGGCCAAGGCGTGCGCCAGTCGTTTCGGATTCCACGCCACCAGCGTGGCCCAGATCGCAAAGACCGCCGGCCTGAGCGTCGGCCAGATCTACCGATATTTCGAGAGCAAGGAGGCCGTCATCGCCGCCGTCGTCGCCGAACGGTGGCCTTGCGCCGATCTGATCGCCGCCTGGCTGGGCGGGCCCTTGATCGGCGCCGAGCCGGACAGCAAGGCGTGCCCGTCCCGACAATCAGACCAATGCTTCACGCCCGAGGCCGCTGCGCTCAGCCTGGAAATCTGGGCCGAGGCGGCCCGTAATCCAAGGGTCGCGGCGATCGTTCGGGACGCTCGCGCCGCGGAGGTCGCTCGAACCGTCAAGCTGCTCAGCGACGCCGGCGGCGCGGCGCGAACGCTCGCCGATCTCGAGAGCCGTGCGGAACTGCTGCATCTGCTGATCGAGGGCATGCAGGTCTGGGCCGTCCACCCTCCCAGCAACCTGAGCCTGGTTCGTGAGCGCGTCAGGCAATTGGCGGCTCAGCTCGCCGCCTAGGAACGGGCCGGCCGGTCGCGGCCCGCGCCTAAAGGCCGCAGGCCCTAGAGCGTGGTTCTTTGGAGCGCCCGGATTCCTTGATGTTCGCCCCCGTCCCGGTCCACAGCGCCGCATGCCTGCGCTTGACAGCGCGGGGGGGAGCCATAAATAAGATTACGTATTTTGACGGCCCCGGCCGTCGGTCAACGCAGGGTCGACAGATGAACAACATGTTTTTGGCTGGACCGTTTAGGCCCCAGCAACAGGAAAGTCGGCTCAGCGATCTGACCGTCCATGGCGCGATTCCGGACGACCTTCGCGGCACGCTTTTTCGCGTGGGCTCGAACCCGTTTTTCGAGGCGCCCGAGAACTATCACTGGTTCGACGGCGACGGCATGGTCCATGCCATCACCATCGAGGATGACACCGTGTCGATCGCCAATCGATACGTCGCCACGGAGGGCTTGAAGGCCGAACAACAGGTCGGTCACCGCCTCTATGGAAGCTTCATGCATGGCGGGGTGCCGTTGGTGTTGGACGGCTCGCAGCCTTTCCTGAAGAACCCGGCCAACACCAATGTGTTGCGGCTTGGGGATGACGTCCTGGTCTTCTGCGAGGGCCAGATCCCTCATCGCCTCGATCCGAAGACGTTGGAAACCACGGGCATGTTCGACTTTGGCGGCGTCGAGGGTCCCGTCACCGCACACTTCAAAATCCGCGACGACGGCGAGTTCGTTTTCTTCGGCGCGATGGGCACGGTGGTCAATTTCTACCGCGCCACGGCCGATGGAAAGGTGTTCGCCAAACACACCTTCACGCAGGACGCGCCATCGTTCCTCCACGACTTCGCCCTGACGGAGAATTACGCCGTCTTTGTCTCGTGCCCGGCGCTGACCAGCATCGAGTATGTCGTCGAAGGCAAGCCGAGCACCATTTGGGACCCCAGCGTCACCACGAAGTTCGGCTTGCTGGAGATCGCGACGGGTGAAATGCGCTGGTTCGACTCGCCCCGCCCCTTCGCCCTGACCCACTTCCTCAACGCGTTCGAGGAGGATGGAAAGGTGGTGGTCGACTGCAGTTGCGCCCCCGATTTCGGCGCGCGGATCGAAGAACGCAATCCCTTCAGCGTGGCGACCCCGTGGCGTTGGACGATCGATCTCGCCGCCGGCGCGGTCAAAGGCGTTGAGATCGCGCCGATCAACTCCGAATTCGCGCGGTTCGACGAGCGCCTTACGGGCAAAAAGCATCGTTATGGCTACTACGCGGCCACCAAGACGGGCGAGTTCTGCGAGGACTTCTTGTTTGACCACCTCGTCAGGATCGACTCCTCGACCGGCGAGGCTGTGTTCAACGGCGGAGCCGACGATCTGACCAGCCCGGGCGAGGCGGTGTTCGTGCCGCGGGCCGGCAGCGTTGCGGAGGACGATGGCTACATCCTCAGCATCTGGTGGAACCCCAAGAAGGATCAAAGCGAGCTGCTGATCGCGGATGCCAGAAACTTCGACGCCGCGCCTCTGGCGCGCATCGAACTGGGTCAGCGGGTGCCCCTGGGCTTCCACGGCAACTGGTGGCCCGCCCAGTCGTAAAGCGGCCAGGACGGCGGGGCGATCCCCGCCGTCCGCCCTACCCTGTCCGGGCGCGTAACCGGTCGGCCTTAGCCCATATTGTAACTGTTGCGAACGCCCAAGAGCTTGCTCAGCAGATGGAGCAGCGTCAGGCGCTCGGCCTCTTCCAGGGGAGCCAGGATGGCGCCTTGGATCGCCTCGAGCTTTCCCAGTTGCCCCTCGATGATCTTCTCGCCCGTCGGCGTGGCCTTGACGAGCCAGCCGCGCCGCGACCGGTCGCTGCGGGCGCGGCTGATCAGGCCCAGGCTTTCGAGCTTGGCCACGACGACGCCGGTCGTCGCCCGGTCATAACCGACGACCAGAGCCAATTCCGCCTGCTCCATCTCCGGGATCAGCACCGCGGCTGAAAGCACCACGAACTGCGCCCGCGTGAGCTTGGGCTTGTCGCCGTGCACCTCATATTCCTGAGTTATGCGCTGCTCCAGGCGGCGGGTGAGATAGCCCAGGGCGTTGTAGATCGGCATCATATGCCTGCGAACCACGTCCTCGCGCGGCAGCCCGTTGGCTTCCGCCGGCTTGTCGCGCTTCCGCTTCGGTGCCGCGCCGCTCTTCTCTTCCAAGTCGCCATACCCTCTTCTACCCAATCGCGGTTTTAGGCCGCCTGCTCACGCGCGCGCAACCTGACCGCCCTCCCGCACGCTCGCAGACGACGCGGCCGCGATTGCGCGTCAATTGAAACGCGGCGGCACATACAAGAACGACTTGCCCCCTGCCCTCGTGGCCCGCCGACAACTTTCACGACTCTAGTGCTCGCCGTTAGATAAGAGAACATATTATTATATCGGATAGAGGGAATATCGCAGATCGGCCCGCTTGCGACGGCCCATCCCGTCACGCGGCGGGGCGGTGGTGGCAAGCCTGCCAAGAAAGCGGCGCAGCTGGTGGCCGCCCACGCCGCCAAAGAAAGGTAATCATGGAGTCGCGATCTCGACGTCGCCCCGGCGCGGGCTCCCCTCGTCTTCCACGGCTGGAGGATGGTCGCAGCCTTTTGGCTGGTGTCATTCGTCAATCTTGGGTTCACGACCTACGGATCGGGCATCCTCAACACGGCTATGGCTGAGGCCCTCGGCTTCGACGCCCGCCAACTTGGATTGTTCTTCTCGATCTTCCCGCTGATGCTGGGACTGCCCAGCCCACTCGTCGGGCTTGTCATCGCACACTTTGGTCTGCGCGCCGCCATCGTGACCGGCTCCATAATGGTCGTGGCCGCCGCCACAGCCATGGCGACGGTCGTGAAGACCGCGCCAGCGGCCGCCGTGGCCTTTGGCTTGGTGATGGGCGCGGGCGTGGCGTTTTCCGGCGTCATGCCCGGACAGGTCGGCGTCGGCCGATGGTTCGTTCGGCGTCGCGGGCGCTTTCGATCACGCTGTCGGCCAACGGTGTCGGCGGCCTGGTGTCCGCGCCGTTACTCAATCATGCCGCGGCGACCGGTGGCTGGCGTA